>Ga0207883_1000081_pt1 | contig 55198 bp, 55 predicted proteins | sample MalvirmetaMSP109_FD_184229 | JGI IMG/M metagenome (GOLD analysis project Ga0207883, IMG submission 184229) | Marine viral communities from the Deep Pacific Ocean - MSP-109 (SPAdes) | ecosystem: Environmental > Aquatic > Marine > Oceanic | place: Pacific Ocean | collected 2011-05-21 | reverse complement strand
TGCTGGAAGAAATTGGCGCTGAATACGCAGGCAAATTAAAAGTCTGCAAACTGAACATCGATGAAAATCCAGATACCCCACCTCGTTATGGTATTCGTGGTATCCCGACATTGATGCTGTTTAAAGACGGTGAAGTGGAAGCCACAAAAGTCGGCGCTTTGACCAAATCACAATTGGCTGCGTTTCTCGACAGCAATATCTAAATCCATAATGCAATGCTATCCCCACAATCTGTGGGGATAGTTGTATCTATAGATGCCTTAACCCACTGCATCGCATATTATTTCCAGCTGATGCTTTTCCGGGCCACTACTCCGAAATGTTACGAAACTAATGGATGTATCTGAACTACTTGATGATCTGAACAAACCACAACGCGAAGCAGTTGCCGCACCGCTGGGGCATACGCGCATTCTTGCTGGTGCCGGAAGTGGTAAAACACGTGTTCTGGTACATCGAATTGCCTGGCTGATTCAGGCAGAAGCCTTATCACCGGCAAACATCCTTGCTGTTACTTTCACCAATAAAGCTGCCGCAGAAATGCGTGGTCGCATTGAACAGATGCTCGGCTATCCTATTGGCGGTATGTGGGTTGGTACCTTCCATGGCCTGGCGCACCGCTTACTGCGTTCACATTGGCAGGAGGCTGGGCTGCCGCAAGGTTTCCAGATCCTCGACAGCGATGATCAATTACGCATGATCAAACGCATTATCCGTGGCATGTCCCTCGATGAAGCGCAGTGGCCACCCAAGCAGGCTCAATGGTATATCAACGGCCAGAAGGATGAAGGTCTTCGTGCCGCACATCTGCAAGCCGGGGAAGATCACTATTCACAAAATATGCTGGCGATTTATCTGGCTTATGAGCAGGCCTGTGAACGTGCCGGTGTAGTCGATTTTGGCGAGTTACTGCTGCGCAGCCATGAATTGTGGCTGAAACGCCCTGATATTCTGGCGCATTATCAACAACGTTTTTCGCAGATCCTGGTCGATGAGTTTCAGGATACCAATACCATTCAGTATGCCTGGATAAGAGTGCTGGCCGGTCAAACCGGACATCTGTTTATTGTCGGTGACGATGATCAGTCAATTTACGGCTGGCGCGGCGCCAAAATCGAGAATATCCAGAAATTTCATAAAGATTATCCCGATGCCAGCACCGTAAGGTTGGAGCAAAACTATCGTTCTACCGGCAATATTCTGGCCGTCGCCAATGCGGTTATCGCGAATAACAGTGAACGTCTTGGCAAAGAGCTGTGGACTGAAGATGCCGATGGTGAGCCCATCCAGCTTTATAACGCATATAACGAACGCGATGAAGCTGCCTATCTGGTGCAGGAAGTGCGCAACTGGATGAATCAAGGAGGTCAGCGCAGTGATGTTGCTGTGCTGTATCGTTCCAATGCCCAGTCACGGGTCATTGAGGAGGCCTTGATGCAGTCGGCTGTGCCCTATCGGGTTTATGGCGGTCTACGGTTCTTTGAACGTGCTGAAATCAAGGATGTATTGTCATATCTCAGGCTAATCAGTAATCGGCGTGATGATGCGGCATTTGAACGGGTAGTGAACACGCCTACAAGAGGTATTGGAGCAGCAACATTAACCCAGTTGCGTCAATATGCCCGCGAAACCAACCAGACCATGTGGCAATCTGCCGTGGATTTTCTGCAGCAAAAAATATTACCTGCACGCGCAGCCAATGCTTTGTCGGCTTTTCTGACATTGATCGATTCATTAACACCAGAAGACGACACTATGTCGTTACATGAGCTCACGGCATTAGTGATTGATGAAAGTGGGCTACGCACGCACTTCGCCAAGGATAAAACCGAAAAAGGTCAGGGTCGTATTGAAAACATGGACGAACTGATTAATGCCAGCCGAGAATTTATGCGCGCTGACGATGAAGAAGAGATGCCGTTACTGGATGCTTTTCTTGCGCACGCCGCTTTGGAAGCTGGCGAAAACCAGGGTGATCAATGGCAGGATTGCGTGCAGTTAATGACCCTGCATTCCGCCAAAGGTCTGGAATTTCCCATCGTCTTTATGGTGGGGATGGAAGAAGGCCTTTTCCCCGGCCAGAAATCAGCGGATGATCCGTTGCGACTGGCTGAAGAGCGCCGTCTTTGTTATGTCGGCATGACCCGGGCCCGTAAAACACTCTATCTGTTGTATACCGAATCACGCTATTTGTATGGGCAGGAAATGCATCCCCGCCCTTCGCGCTTTTTAAGTGAAATCCCTGCTGAACGAGTTCATCAGGTACGTTCTCCACAGAATATGGCTGCGTCGGGTCTGACGGCACTTGCCAGTCGATCACAATCAGCTGATGATAACGGTTTCAGAACCGGGCAACAGGTGATGCATCAGAAATTTGGGCAAGGGGTGATTATTGACACGGAAGGCAATGGCAGTCACGCTCGGGTCCATGTGAATTTCAAACAAGCCGGAAGTAAATGGCTGGTCTTGGCCTATGCCAAACTTGAAACCTTGTAATTCAGGAAAACGATAATGCATTTATCCGTATTTATACGACGCGTGGCATTGCTGGTAAGCATCTGCTTACTCTCCGCCTGTGGTCCTGATGACACTGGCCCGTTCAACGAAGAAATTGATACCAGTAAAATCTATCGATGGAAAATGGTTACCGCCTGGCCACCAGGTTTCCCGGTGCTTCAGGAAGGGGCTGAACGCTTTGCTGCCAATCTGGAAGCCATGTCCAATGGTCGCCTCAAGGTTAAAGTATTTGCCGGTGGTGAATTGATTCCGGCTTTGCAGACTTTTGACGCCGTTTCCCAGGGGACCGTTGAAATGGGCCATGGCAGCGCCTATTACTGGGCAGGTAAAGTCCCTGAAGCACAGTTTTTCTCTACCGTCCCATTTGGCATGACCCCACGAGGCATGAATGCCTGGTTATATCATGGTGGTGGACTGGACTTATGGCGTGAAGTCTATGAGCCCTACAATATTGTTCCTTTTCCGTTAGGCAATACCGGCATTCAAATGGGGGGTTGGTTTAATAAAGAAATCAATTCGATGGAGGATTTGCAAGGCTTAAAAATGCGTATCCCCGGCTTAGGAGGCAAAGTTTTCGCCAAAGCCGGTGGTAATCCCATTTTGCTTGCTGGCAGCGAAGTTTATACAGCGCTTGAACGCAATACCATTGATGCCACTGAGTGGATTGCGCCCTACCACGATCAACGACTGGGTCTGCATCGCGCAGCCAAATTTTATTATTATCCGGGCTGGCAAGAGCCAGGCGCCGTGCTGGAGCTCAGCATCAATAAACGTGCCTGGGATTTATTGCCACCTGATTTGCAAGCTATTATCGAAAATGCAGCTAAAGCAGAAAATCTATTAATGGCATCTGAAATGGAACAGAAGAATGTGGCTGCACTGGCAGAGTTACGCGAGCGCGAAGACATCAATATCGTTCCCTTCCCAGCTGATGTATTGAACACGCTCAAACAAATTACAGAACAGACTCTGGCAGAAGAAGCTGCTGACAATCCCAAATTCAATCGTGTTCATCAAGCCTATAAAAACTTTCGTGAACAAGATGAAGATTGGGCGACTATTTCTGAAAAAGCCTATTTGGATATCCCATAAACATGGTACTTATTATTTTTACTCGTGAGGGTCTGGAAGCTTTTCAGGCTGAAATCAGTGATGATATTTCGGCGATCTGGCATAACCCTAAACTACTGACAGAAGCTGAAATCGATCAATTTAAAAGCCAAGGCATCAATTGTGTTGAATTGCCGCAGATGATTGATGTTGAAAATAATAAGTCGACATTGTGGGCTTTGGAATATGTCGAGAAAAACAGCCAGGATCAGGAGATTATGATTGAGTGCCCTTAATAAAATGCTAAATTTTGGCCTGACTTTACTGCTAAGTCTGGCTTTAGCCTCTACTCTCCACGCCAGCGAATGGGATCAGGCTCGTCTACAATTGGAAAAACCACAAACGATTACCGTATACCGTGACGCCAATTGTCAGTGCTGCCATAAATGGATTGAACATCTCGAAAAACACCATTTTGAGGTGATTGATCAGATCAGTAATGATATGGCGACGATTAAACAGAAACTGGGCGTGCCCAACAACATGGCTTCCTGCCATACCGCCGTTATTAATGATTATGTGATCGAAGGCCATGTGCCGGCTGATGATATTAAGCAATTACTGATCGACAAACCTGCTCATATCGAAGGTTTGTCGGTTCCGCAGATGCCAGTCGGCACACCAGGCATGGAAATGGGCTCACGCAAAGATCATTTTATCGTCTTCAGTTTTGATCAGGATGCCCAATACCAGATGTTTAATGCTTATCAAACCAACGCTGAAAATAATTATCTGCCATTAAACTCTGCTGAGTAATGGAACTACTGATCGTCCTTGGGCGGGTATTTTCCTCCGCCGCGGCTAACGTTTTCCAAAAAAAGTTTACTCACAAAGGTCTGCATTCACTGTTTATTGTGATGCTGTCCTATCTCGTTCTGGCCTGCATCAGTCTGCCATTATTAATACTGGTGGAATATAACGCTATTGATCACAGCTTCTGGATCAACATTTTACTGGCTGCCCTGCTGGATATGGCGGGCACCTTATTTCTGGTTTTGTCATTATCCAAAACCGATTTATCTGTTTTCGGCCCGCTTAACGCTTATAAAGTTGTAATTTCAATGATCCTCGCGCTGATCTTTCTGGGCGAAGTACCCAGTTTTCAGGGGCTCAGCGGCGTTATAATCATTCTGCTTGGCAGTTTTTTGTTATTCCCACCCGCTACAACAGCATCTGCAAACCGACTGTCGCAATTATTCATGCAACGCGGCGTGCAATATCGATTTTTATCCATATTGTTATTTTCAATTGGCACCTTGCCGCTTAAAAATGCCGTATTGAGTGGCGGTGCATTGGCAACCACCGTGTATTGGTGTTTATTTGGCCTGCCATTATCGATTGGTCTGTATTACTGGTTTGGTGGCAAACGCTGGCAAATGGATTGGCAAGCAGCCAGAGAACATCGCAGTCATTTTCTATGGCTGGGCGGTTTTATTTTTTTGATGCAATACACCACTATGCTGATTTTTTCGCAATTACTGGTGGCCTATTCGCTGGCGTTATTCCAACTCAGTATGGTGTTACAGGTGTTTCTCGGCTACCGCATTTTTCATGAAAAACATATTATTCGCCGCTTAGCGGCCTGTGCGGTAATGATTGCTGGCTGTTTGCTGGTGTTAACGACCTAGGGCTTGTTGATCTTTCATCTCCACCTCTGTTGTGAGCTGAAAAAGCGTCAATCAAGGCACGAGGAGCGCTTTTTAGTTATTCTAAATAAGTGACGTGCAACGCAGAGTGGCGCTTTTTTCAGTCACAACCCAAAGGGCTGGGACTATTTTTGCGGCCGTCTGCGTTGTCAATCACTTATGTAGGAAGGCTACACGGCGTGCTTTCCACCTTGTCGGACACAAAAATAGCCGCCAGCAGTGGTGGAGATGAAAGATCAACAAGCCCTACCGCATTCAGAGTTACTTTTCATAGTGTGTTATATTGCCCGCCACTTCTTTGCCTGTTGTGATCCCGCAGGCGCTTTCGACTGATAAGATAAACACCATGACATTTGACGATTTATTCCTTGATGATGAATTGATTGCTGCTGTGCGCGACAGTGGTTTTGAAAAACCGACTGAGGTCCAGCAATTGGCGATCCCGGCATTATTGGCCGGTCAGGACGTATTGGCCTGTGCCGCTACCGGTACCGGGAAAACTGCGGCCTTTATCCTACCAATCCTGCAACGCCTCAATGATGAACGGCATAAACACGATCAGGCTCGTATTCTGATCCTCGCTCCCACCCGCGAACTTGCATTTCAGATCCAGCATGTGTTTCATCAACTCGGTAAAGCCTTTAAACCAACCATCGCCATGTTGACCGGTGGTGCCTCGCCCTGGGCACAGGTCCAGCATGCTACTGCTCAATGCGACATTATTATCGCTACGCCCGGTCGTCTGTTAAGTCTGGTGAATGATGAATCAGTCGATTTATCAGCAGTTGAACTGGTCATTATTGACGAAGCCGATCGCATGCTCGATATGGGACAGGGACCGGATGTGCTGATGGCGCTCGCCGCGATTAAATCCAAATTCCAGGCCGGACTGTTCTCGGCAACCTTGGCAGGCAGTGGTGTCAGAATTTTTGCTGACGAATTGCTTACCGACCCGCAGGAAATTCATATTAATGCGGCCAATCAACTGGCAGAGAATGTTACTCAGCAGGTGTTCCTGGCTGATAATCGTGAACATAAACAGGCTTTATTACTGGCATTTATCAACGCACCGGCCTGCCAACGCGCCTTAGTATTCTGTAATAAAAAAATCCGTGCTGAAGAAGTCTGCGACTGGTTACAGTCACAGAATATCTCTGCTCAGCTGTTACATGGTGATTTTGATCAGTCGGTACGTCGTGAACGGATTCGTAAATTCCGCGCCGGCCAAATCAAGGTCACGGTAGCCACCGATGTTGCTGCCCGGGGTCTGGATGTAGCGGATATTACTCATGTCATAAACTACGATCTGCCATTTCGCGGTGATAACTATATTCATCGTATTGGCCGTACCGGTCGGGCAGATAAACATGGCACGGCGATTAATCTGGTCGAACCGCATGATATGAAAAATCTGGAGCGCATCGAATATCACCTTGGCCACGGCTTGCCCATCCGCAAATTGAAGGGGCTTGCACCTAAGGCCAAGGCTAACAAGGCACGATCCAAAAGCAAGGAAGATAAACCACGTTATATTCCCAAGAAGGATCGTGCCGTTAAAGACGATTAACCGGTATTACGCATGCCCTGTGAAATAGCACTGATGCTGCGCAACAACGGATCGCGCCATTTGGCCGTTTCCGCATCACTGTAATCGCCGTGCCGATAACGTTTCAATAACAGTAATTGGATATGATTCAGAGGATCCAGATAAGCCTGTCTTCTTCGTAAAGACAAGGCTAATTGCGGATTTTCTGCCATTAGCGTCTCAGCCCCAGTCAGCTGCAATAATTGACTGGCTGTTTGCTGATATTCAGTGCGTATAACAGACAGTACCTGTTGTGCCTGCAGTTTATCGATACACAAATCTGCATATTCTGCCGCGATATCCATATCGGCCTTGGAAAGTGACATCTGGGTATTACTGACCATTGCCCGGAAAAAAGGCCATTCAAAATACATTTTTTGCAGTATTTGACGTCTTTCAGGATCGTCTGAAATCCAGGAGGCAATCGCACTGCCAATTCCATACCAGCCTGGCAAGGTATGTCTTGATTGCGCCCAGGCAAATACCCAGCCAATCGCCCTGACAGAGGACTTGGATCGATCTCCTGCCTTCCGATGTGAAGGCCGTGAGCCAATATTCATCAAACCAATTTCACTGATTGGGCAGGCTTCGTAGAAATAGTCGAGAAAGCCCGGTGTCTGCTCAGTCAATTGTCGATACTGCTGTTCACCCAGCTGGGCCAGTTGCTGCATGATAGTAAGGTAATCGGGCTTTTCCTGAGCCGAATCGGTGACCAGTCCCCTGCTGGCTTTAATCAATGCTGAGACCCCCATACCTAACTCATAAGCCGCGGTTTCAGTATTACCGTATTTAAATGACAGCACTTCGCCCTGCTCGGTAAACTTGATCTGACCGTGCACGGTATCAACCGGTTGAGCCAGAATGGCATCATGCGTCGGGCCACCGCCACGGCCGATTGTGCCACCACGCCCATGAAACATACGACAGCCGATAGCATATTGTTCTGAAAGTCGACTGACAGTTTTCTGTGCCTGATATAAATTCCATGCTGATGCCAGAATGCCACCATCCTTACAGGAATCCGAATAGCCCAGCATGACTTCCTGCATATTGCCTGAAGTACTCAGCAAGGTACGATACTGACTGTTCTCCAGCAAGGCAGACATTACCGGCTCGATATGTTCCAAATCCTCAATGGTTTCGAATAATGGTGCTACCCGAATATGGCAGAACCAGCCATGTTCATCCTGACCGATTAAGTCGGCAAACCTGGCCAGCAGCATCACTTCCAGAATATGACTGGCCTGATGGGTCATGGAAATCACATAATTGCCAAACGCTTTTTCGCTAACCTCTACCCGCAGTCGGGCGATTAATCTGAATACATTGAGAATTTCCAGCGAGTCTGGCTGCATATCGCCATAAATTTCTGGCAATCTTGGGGCCGCCAGTAAATCCGTTAACAACGTCTGGCGCTCTGCTTCATTCATTTGCAGATAATGGCGATTAAGGCCGGTGAGCGCTAATATCTCGCCCACCGCATCGGTATGCTTTGACGATTCCTGACGGATATCAAGATTATAAAGATAAAAACCAAAGGTTTTGACCAGCCGAATCAGATCAGTGAGTTCCGCGGCAGCTATCGCGATATCACCATTATCCACCAGTGATTTATGTATCAGATACAAATCTGCCAGAAATTCATCTTCGTTATGATAAGCCACTCCGAGACTTTCAATTTGCAGATCCGGGCGGAAGAATTCTTCCAGAACCGCCAGATTATCTTTGAGCCGATAGCGCATCATATAAAGCTTGCGTCGGTATGGCTCATTAATAAACCGTTGCGGATTGGTTGAAAATGCTCCGGCAAAACGTTGTTCGCTCTGTTCGATATCGGTAGCCAGATCAGCATTGATCTCGCAGAGTGGCTGCGACTGCGTCAGAATAAAACTGAGTTTGGTCACATCTTCCAGATAACGTCGAATTACCGTGCGCTTTTGCAGCGCTATCGCCATTTCCGTTGTTTGTGCAGTGACAAATGGATTGCCATCACGGTCGCCACCAATCCATGAACCAAAACGTAAATAATCCGGCACCACAATCGGTGTTTCCGGATCCAGTTCATCACCATAAACCCGTCGCAGAGCATTCTCAAAGTTACGATAAGTGCGTGGCACCGCATCAAACAGACTGACATTGAAATAATACAAGCCGTTTTTGATTTCATCGCGTACCGATGGTTTAACCGCTCTTACTTCATCAGTTGACCAAAGAAGCTGGATTTGACGTTTCAACTGGTTACGAATCTGCTGTTGATCAAATGGTGTTATGAGACCTTCAGTCAGTTTCTCATCAAGCAAAAACACACGACGTAACATTTCCATCACGGTGCGTCGTTTGGATTCTGTCGGATGGGCGGTAAATACTGGCATAAAGACCAGTTTTTCCAGCAAATCCTGTAATTGTTTGACTGACACACCTTCATTTTTGAACTGAGTCAGAGTATCCAGAAACGAACCATGCCAGAGATTTCCGCCATTGCGCAGTTGAATTTGTCGATTATGGTGGTGATAGGCTTCTTCAGCAGTGTTGACCAGACTGAAATACAGATTAAAAGCGCGGATAACTTCACGTAATGTCAGTTCATCCAGCGATTCAATTTTATCCTTGAGAGTTTGACGCAGCTCGACATCATCTTCCTTACGCAGTCGGATAAATCCTTTGCGTAACTGCTCAATCACCTGATAAACCTCAGGCCCGGACTGTTCAGCGATGACTTCGCCCAATAAATTCACCAGAAAACGGACGTGTGAACGTAAATCTTTGTCCGTAAGTAATTCAAGCGCCACAGCGCTACTGAAATCAACTTGCCGTGTTGTCATGAGTTATCCAATAATTGCTGATAAAGGTGCAAATAGGCTTGCGCGCTATTTATCCAACTAAAATCCTGCACCATTGCAGTCAGCATCATCCGTCGCCATAACCGGGGATGTGAAAATAATTCATTTACCGTTAACAGAGTATCGTACAAATCATCGACAGTGGGCTTGGTAAATTTAAAGCCTGTTGCCAACATCTGTTTACGATTTTCTTCGCTAGCATCAACTACTGTGTCGGCCAGGCCACCGGTATTTCTGACGACAGGTAACGTACCATAGCGCAGGCTATACATTTGGTTTAACCCACAGGGCTCAAATCGTGATGGCATCAAAAACGCATCAACACCCGCCTCAATTTTATGCGCCAATGCTTCATCATAACCAAATTGAATGCCCACCCTGTCAGGAAATCTGGCGCGTAAAACACGCAAATCCTGTTCAAATCCGGCTTCGCCACTTCCCAGACAAACCAATTGAATGTCTTTGCCTTCTGACAGGAGACGATGAATCGCATCAATCGTGAGATCAACACCTTTTTGCGACACCAGCCGACTGATCATGCCAAACATCAATGTTTCAGCTGATTCGGGAAGAAAGAAATGTTGCTGCAATGCTTTTTTATTGAGCGATTTGGGTCGCAGATTTTTAATACTGTAGTGGTGACCGATGAACTTATCGGTTTGTGGATTCCATTCCTGAGTATCAATTCCATTCACGATACCACTGAGTCGTGATTGTTCTGAACGCAAGGCCAGTAAACCTTCCAGGCCATAACCGTATTCGTAATGACAGATTTCCTGCGCATAGGTGGGACTGACACTGGTGATATGGTCAGCATAAACAAGACCACCTTTCATAAACGACATCATGCCGTAAAATTCAATGCCCTCAATCTGCCATAACGCTTCAGGCAAATCGAGCATCTCAAATACTTCACGGGAAAACAACCCCTGGTAAGCCATGTTGTGAATGGTGAAAACAGTAGCCGGACGAGGCCTTTCCAGACTGAGTAATGCTGGGATCAGACCTGTCTGCCAGTCATTACAGTGCACTACATCAGGTTGCCAGTCTAATCCTGCCTGATTGGTGGCTACTGCTACAACTGCGCGGCAAAATAACGCAAAACGCGCCGCATTATCTGCCCAGTCTCCCCCTTGTGTATCACAATAAGGTCCACCATCACGATCAAAATGTTCTGGAGAATCCACCAGCAACACAGCAACATCACTGTCAGGAAGTTGAGCTTGCAGAATATGGACAGGCTGATGATAGCCCTCCAGTTTTACCGTGGCAATCAGCGGACATTCGCCCAATTGCTGCAGTGTAGCGCGATATGCCGGCATGATAATGCGAATATCCTGCTGCATCTGTGAAAGGGCCAATGGCAGACTGGCTGAGACATCCGCTAACCCACCGGTTTTTATCAGCGGATGCACTTCACTGCTGGCAAACAGAATTTTTCGCACTATGCTCTCCCAAAATTGTACAATTACCCAATTATATACGCTCAAAGGCATAGTCACAGCCTTGTAACGGGAGAAACCATGCAACCTTGTACTATTGTTATTTTCGGCGCCACCGGCGATCTGTCCCAGAAAAAACTGCTTCCCGCTTTGTATCATTTACAAGCGGAAAATCGTCTAACCGACGACACCCGCATCATTTGCATGGGACGCAAAGAAAGCACTCAGGAAGAGTGGCAGGAGTTGGTAACAGAATACGTTACTCCGAGAGTTCGTGGCGGCATCAATAACGATTTACTGCAAACTTTTCTGAAGAAAGTGCATTATTTCAAATGTGATATCAACGAAGCATTCAGCTATCACGAATTGAAAAAACTGATCACTACGCCGGAAAATGGTTTCTCTCAAAATATCGTTTTTTATCTCTCAATCAGTCCTTCTCTGTTCAGCGTAGTGGGCGATCAGCTTTCTGCCGTTGGGTTGAATCAGGAAACTGATGGCTGGCGTCATCTGGTGGTCGAAAAACCGTTTGGTTACGATCAAAAAAGTGCCGCTGAACTGGAACGCATTCTGCGCAAAAACTTTACTGAAGAGCAGACTTATCGTATCGATCATTACCTGGGTAAAGGCACGGTTCAGAATATCTTTGTATTCCGCTTTGCCAATCTGTTGTTAGAACCATTGTGGAATCACAAATACATTGATCACGTACAGATCACGCATGCCGAACAGCAAGGTGTCGGTGGTCGCGCCGGATACTACGATGGTTCAGGCGCTTTACGTGACATGATACAAAGTCACTTATTGCAGGTGATGGCATTGGTTGCAATGGAACCACCAGCGGATATGGATGATGAATCATTACGTGATGAAAAAGTAAAAGTTCTCAAATCAATTCGTCCAATCACTAAAGATATCGTCGACCAACACGCTTTCCGCGGCCAATATGCGGCAGGTGAAATCAACGGCAAACCAGTCAAAGGGTATCTGGAAGAAGATGATGCACCGGCAGGCAGTGTGACCGAAACTTATGCCGCGATGAAAGTCTATATTGATAACTGGCGCTGGCATGGTGTGCCTTTTTATCTGCGCACCGGTAAATGCATGCCGGAATCAAAAGCGATGATTGCGATTCGCTTTAAAAAACCACCATTGGAATTATTTAAAGACACCGCAGTGGGTGAAAGTCATGCCAACTGGATTGTTATGGGTCTACAACCAGATAACACATTACGTATCGAGTTACAGGCCAAACAACCTGGTCTGGAAATGAAAGCGCATACCGTTGGTCTGGAAACAATGGAATCAGATGATATTAAACATAAGCTGGATGCCTATGAAGCCTTGATTCTGGATGCCATTCAGGGTGACCGCTCACTGTTTTTACGTGCCGATGAAGTGAATCTGGCCTGGAAAGCTGTTGATCCGATTCTGGAGAAATGGTCTGAAGAAAAAGATTTCATCCACACCTACAAAGCCGGTACCTGGGGTCCGGAAGAAGTTGAGCAATTAAAGGACAATAGTTGTCACGCATGGCGTAATAATGTCTAAATAACACGCAAAAAAAACCGGACAATGTCCGGTTTTTTTTCGTTTGTTTATAAGTAGTTCAGGTCAGGGCCTGACCCAGTTTTATCTTCATCTCGGCTTTCCAGCTATCGGTCCAGGTTGGCGCACCCGCTGGTAACAATAAAACCACGGTCGACCCCATATTAAAACGCCCCATCTCCTCACCTTTATTCAGACGAATATGCGCATCGGTATAGTGCCAGTCCAGAATACCTTTGGTATATGGCGGCGTAATCTCACCTTCATGCCACACGGTTTCCATACTGCCAACAAAAATAGCGCCAACCAGAATAAGTGCCATCGGTCCAAAGTCTGTCTGAAAAATGGTGACAACACGCTCGTTGCGGGCAAACAATCGCGGTACACCGCGAACAGTCAGTGGATTAACCGAAAATAATTTCCCCGGTAAATAGCGCATTCGAGTCAGATTTCCTGAAACAGGCATATGGATTCGATGGTAATCACGAGGTGACAGATAAATTGTCGCAAACTGCCCTCTATCAAACTTTTCCGCTAATGCGGAATCGCCACCTAATAATTCCAATGTTGAATAATCGTGGCCCTTGGCCTGCACTATTCTGCCTTCTTCGATAAAGCCCAGTTGACTTAGACAACCATCCACGGGAGAGACAATCACATCTCTCCCCAATGCCATTGGTCTAGTTTGGGGTTTAATTTTTCGGGTGAAAAAAGCATTGAAATGTTGGTAGGAATTAATATCTGGATTTACCGCTTCCGTCATATCCACCTTGTACTGGCGAATAATGATTGAGATTATGCGATTCTTAAACCAGGGTGTGGTTAATCGACAAATTCGGTGCATCAGCAATGATAATAAGTGTTGCGGCAAGCAGTATTGTGGCAGGGTCAGCCAAAAATCTTTTTTGCTTGCTCCAGGCACCTGATTTTGCTTTAGTTCGTTATTAGACAAATTGCCCCCTTTCACGCATTACCTAAGCTTGTCATAATCAGTTGCTGATATCACCAGCTCATTCCGCAAAGGAGTATACCAAGTCATGAAAAATCTGCTGAACGCATTAATAATCACATTGCTCAGTTTTACCAGCTATGTAAGTTATGCGGGAGGTGGCCAGCCAGATCAACCGTTGTATTACGTTATTGAAGAACCCTTTACCATTAATTTTTTGCGGCAAAGTGATGAGCAGGCACGTTATCTGCAAGTTAAAGTAGCGTTAAAGTCAGAGGATCCTGCCATCCTGAGCAGTGCAGAGAATAATCTTCCAATGATTCAAGATACGCTTCGTATTCTGTTTGCAGAGCAAAATATGGATTCAGTAAAAAGTCTTGAAGGTCGTTCCCAACTCCAGGAAGAAGCTTATCAGCGTATTAAAGCCATTTTTGAAGAAGAGACGGGTAACAGCAATCTTGAAGCAGTGTATTTCACTACCTTTCTCTGGCAATGAACAGGCACGGTATTTGCTTTGAATAAATTATCGATAGGACATAGACAAAATGGCTGAAATACAAAAAGATATCGAACTCAAACAAGGTATGAGCAAAAAAACCAAAATCATTATGATTATTGGGATTGTAGTGCTGTTAGCTGTCATTGGTGCGGGTGTTTACTGGTGGCTGTCTAAAGATGCAGCCTCGGATGAGTCGACAGAGGATGCCGAGGTAGCTGTACAGAAAGCCACTCCGATTTATCATGAAGTAACTGCCCCCTTTATTGTAAATTTCTCCGAGCAAAGCAATGATCGGGTCCGCTATTTGCAAATCAAAATGAAAGTTATGGCGCGTGATCAGGCATCCATTGATTTGTTTGCTTTACATGAACCGGCACTGGTTCATGAATTGCTGATGTTGTTTTACAGTCAAAATTATGACGATCTCAGTACAACTGAGGGCACCCAGGCTTTACAGCAGGCATCGCTGGAAACCATTAATAGTTTCCTTAAACAGCAAAATAGTGATGTTACCGGGCTTGAAGCTGTTTATTTCACCAGTTTGGTAATGCAATAGATATGGCCGTTCACGATATATTGTCACAGGATGAAGTCGATGCACTGCTAAATGGTCTTGGCGGTGACGATATCCAACAAGATAAGCCTGAACTGGATGAATTCGGCAAACCACGGCGTTATGACTTCGGTAACGAAGAACGCATTATTCGTGGACGCATGCCGACGCTGGAAATGATCAACGAACGTTTCGCCCGCTATTTACGAATCAATCTGTTTAATATGTTGCGCCGATCCGCTGAGATTTCCGTTGGTGGCGTTCAGGTTATGAAGTTCTCTGAGTATGTTCATACATTGTTTGTTCCGACCAGTCTGAATCTGATTCAGCTACATCCATTGCGTGGCACCGGACTTATCGTCTTTGAACCCAAACTGGTGTTTACCATTCTGGATAATTATTTTGGCGGCGAAGGCCGATTTCAGGCACGTATAGAAGGTAGGGAATTCACTGCAACCGAGTTACGCGTCATTCGAATGGTGCTGAATTTGTGTTTTACCGACTTAACCGAAGCCTGGTCACCAGTGATGCCGGTTCAATTTGAATTTGTCAGTCATGAGGTAAATCCACAATTTGCCAATATCGTCAGTCCCAGCGAAGTGGTGGTAATTTCGACTTTCCACATTGAACTGGATGGCGGTGGTGGTGATTTACATATCACCTTGCCCTACTCAATGCTGGAACCGATTCGCGAGTTACTTGATACGGGCCTGCAAAGTGATCGCTCTGCTGATGATGGTCGCTGGGCCAAATCAATGCGTGAAGAACTTATGCTGGCGGATGTCACCTTATCGGCAACGCTGGCACAAACCAAACTTACCCTGGAAGCCGTCCGTTCTTTAAAAGTGGGTGACATTATTCCTATCAGCATGCCCAAAACGGTCACCACAATGGTAGAAAATATTCCAATATTCCGCGCAAGCTATGGTGAGCATAATGAAAAAGCAGCGTTGAAAATCACCTCAATTATTGAACATCCGAAAGACAATACACCAAGTTACCAGCTGACAAAGGCTAAAAAATCATGAGTGAAGATACAAAACAATCCGATCAGGATCTGGCTGACGAATGGGCGGCTGCACTTGAAGAACAGGTGGATGACGATAGTGGCCAGGATGATTGGGCAGCAGCGCTTGAAGAGCAGGCCGATGCTGAATCATCATCAGCAGCCCAACCCAGCCCGGCCCCACTGAATAAACTGGATGATGAAGGCAAATCACGTACCGATGTAGATCTGGACATGGTTCTGGATATCCCCGTAACTATTTCAATGGAAATTGGCCGTACCCGAATCAGCATCCGTAATTTGCTGCAATTAAGTCAGGGTTCAGTGGTTGAACTGGATCGACTGGCAGGTGAGCCGATGGACGTATTGGTTAACGATACCTTGATTGCCCATGGTGAGGTAGTTGTGGTGAACGACAAATTCGGTATTCGTCTGACCGATGTTATCAGCGCCGCAGAGCGGATTAAAAAACTGCGATGAGATATTGGCAAGTCATTTCGTTGAATTCTGTTGCATTGTTTCCACTATTGGTCAATGCGGAAACCATGAGTTCCACACCGGTCAATGCCAGTACGCTGTTACAGACCATTTTCGGCTTGGTGGTGGTGCTGGCGATAATTGTGTTTTTAGGCTGGATGCTTAAACGCAGTCAATTTTTTCACGCAGCTCATAATGGGCAATTGAAAGTTTTAGGCTCGCTTTCTTTAGGTACGCGGGAAAAGGCTGTGTTGATACAAGTGGGTGAACAACAGCTTTTAATTGGCGTCACTGCACAACACATCAGCACTTTGCATACGTTATCCGAACCACTTCCCATTCGTGAAGTTTCCCCACCCGCTGAGGGTGAGTCATTTTCTGATCGGCTGAAACAGATGATGCAGCAAAAGAGTAATAAATAATGCGTAGCAAGGGCCTGTTTTTATTGCTGCTACTGCTGCCTGGATTGGTTTTAGCCGACCCCGGTATTCCTGCATTGACCTTATCGACGGGTGAAGATGGATCACAAAGTTATTCGCTGACCTTGCAGATCCTGGCGCTGATGACAGTGCTGACGCTGTTGCCGGCTGCATTGTTAATGATGACCTCATTTACCCGTATTATCATTGTTCTGGCGATTCTACGTCAGGCAATGGGTGTGCAGTCCACGCCTTCCAATCAGATCATGATTGGTCTGGCGCTGTTTCTGACCTTTTTTATCATGTCTCCGGTGTTCAGTACAGCCTATGAAAATGGTGTCCAGCCATATATGGATGGCGATATCGAAGCTACCGCAGCTATTGAACAGGTCAGTCAACCCTTTCGCGAATTTATGCTGGCTCAGACCAGAGAAAGTGATATCGAATTATTTGCTGAAATTGGTGGTTATTCCGCCATTGAAAGTCCTGAAGATGTGCCTTTCAGTCTGCTGCTGCCAGCCTTTGTGACCAGCGAGTTAAAAACTGCTTTTCAAATTGGCTTTTTGATTTTCGTACCATTTTTGATTATTGATCTTGTCGTCGCTTCGGTTTTGATGGCAATGGGTATGATGATGTTGTCACCCATGCTTATCTCTCTGCCCTTTAAACTGATGTTATTTGTGTTGATCGATGGTTGGGCATTATTAATGGGAACGCTGGCCTCCAGCTTTTATATTTAGCCATGACACCTGAAACCGTATTAACTGTCATGCAACAAACGTTGGAAGTAATTACCTTATTAATCATCGTTATTTTAATCCCAGCGTTAGTTGCCGGTTTAATTGTCAGTATGTTTCAGGCTGCCACATCTATCAATGAACAAACCTTAAGTTTTATCCCAAAATTACTGGTCACTATTCTCGTTTTAATGATGGCTGGCCCCTGGATGCTGAGCTTGGTGACCAACTACACCATCCGTCTGTTTGAAAACATTCCCTACCTGATAGGTTAGCGATGAATCTGTCGTTCGCAGAGATCAGTGCGATGCTTGGGGCGTATCTTCTGCCGCTATTTCGCATTGGCGGTATGCTGATGGTTGCACCGATTTTTAGCAGCAATTTTGTCAATGTCCGTACCAGACTGATCATTGCTCTGGCCATCACTTTCGTGGTGGTTCCAACCATCAATACGCCCACCCCGGTATTCACTCCGCTAAGTGGTGAAGGCATCCTGCTTATTGCTCAAGAGGTGATGATTGGCATATGCATGGGGTTTATGTTGCAACTATTGATGAATGCCTTCATCGTCGCCGGTCAGATTGTTGCGATGCAGATGGGGCTTGGTTTTGCCTCAATGGTCGATCCTCAGAATGGCACAACGGTGCCGGTAATCAGTCAATTTTATCTGATCTTCATCACGCTGATGTTTCTCAGTATTAATGGGCATTTAGTTTTGATCCAGGTGATGGCGGAAAGCTTTATTACATTGCCAATTGGTGCTGGCGGTATTTCAGTCGAAAGTTTTCGTGATATCGCCGGCCTGGCCAGCTGGATGTATGCAGCCGGTGTTATTATTGCCTTACCGGCAATTGGCTCTTTAATGATGGTTAATCTGGCCTTCGGTATTTTGTCACGTGCCGCCCCGCAAATCAGTCCATTTTCGATCGGTTTTCCGCTGACCATCGGGTTGGGCTTTGTCATCATTTATATCACCCTGCCCGCTGTAGGCAATCATCTGGTTAACTTTTCGGATCAAATGCTGCAAATGACACGAATGCTGGTATTGAACAATGGCTGAGCAGGATAGCGGTCAGGAACGCACCGAAGACCCCTCGGGTAAACGTCTTGATGAAGCACGAGAGAAGGGTCAGGTCCCCCGATCCCAGGAATTGAGCACTGTAGTGGTATTAATTTCCAGTGCGGTGGCGATGCTGTTTGTGGGTGGAAATCTGATCAGCAGTCTCGGCGAGGTAATGACCCAATCGTTTTCGCTTAATCGCAAGTTGATCATGGACCCGCATATGATGGCGCAGCAGCTTATTGTCGCCTTGAAAATCATGGCTGTTGATGTCGGTAGTTTTCTGGCGATTACGCTGATAGCTGCATTAGCAGCCCCGGCATTGATTGGCGGCTGGAATTTCTCCACGCAGGCCATGGGCATCAAACCAGAAAAAATGAGTCCACTTCGCGGTCTTAAGCGTATTTTTGGCCCTCAGGGTCTGGTTGAACTTGGCAAAGCACTAGGCAAGTTTTTACTGGTGGGTAGCATAGGCACCTTAATTCTGTGGAGTCTGCGTGACCGATTATTGACACTGGGACGGCAGGAAGTTGAAGTGGCAATGACAGAGCTGGGTTTCATTGTGCTCTGGGGATTTTTAGCGATATGTGCCAGCCTGATTTTGATTGCGCTGATTGATGTGCCTTTCCAGCTGTGGAATCACACTAAACAATTACGTATGACGAAACAGGAACTTAAAGACGAAAACAAAGAAACCGAAGGTAGTCCGGAAGTCAAAGGGCGAATTCGCAGAATGCAGATCCAGCTATCACAACAACGCATGATGCAGGATGTGCCCGAAGCCGACGTTATCATTACCAACCCGACACACTATGCGGTTGCTTTACGTTACGACCAATCCAAATCTGGCGCCCCAGTTGTCCTGGCTAAAGGCACCGATCTGATGGCGCAACAAATCAGAATGGTTGCTGATCACAACGAAGTGCCCATTATCTCTGCTCCTCCACTGACCCGAGCCGTTTATTACAGCACGGAAATCGGTCAGGAAATTCCTTCTGGTCTATATATTGCAGTAGCCCAGATATTGGCGTTTGTCTTCCAATTGAGACGTTATAAAAATACGGGCGGTAACAAGCCAAATCTCAATACGGAAGACTTGCCAATTCCGGATGAATTTAAACGAGATGAGTAGTCAATGGAGAATACAAGCCTGACAAGCCGTTTAGGTGGAGTGTTAAACGGTAATGTCGCGACACCAATGTTCCTGGTGGCATTGCTGGCCATGGTGGTCATTCCCCTTCCTGCGTTTATGCTGGATATGTTATTCAGCTTTAATATCGCCTTATCACTGACCATCGTTCTGGCCAGTGTTTATGTGAGAAAACCCTTACAGTTCGCTGCATTCCCAACCATACTGCTGTTAGCAACCCTGCTAAGACTTGCTTTGAATGTCGCTTCTACCCGTATTGTTCTGCTTGAAGGACACACCGGGACAGCCGCCGCCGGGCAGGTTATCGAAGCATTTGGTGAGTTTGTTATCGGTGGTAACTATGCGGTAGGTCTGGTCGTTTTTGCCATTCTGGTTATTATCAACTTCGTGGTAGTCACCAAGGGTGCGACGCGTATTGCTGAGGTTAGCGCCCGGTTTACCCTTGATTCAATGCCCGGTAAACAAATGGCAATTGATGCTGATTTAAACGCCGGCTTGATTGATCAGGATGAAGCCCGTCGTCGTCGTGAAGAAATCATGCAGGAATCAGATTTTTACGGTTCGATGGATGGTGCCAGTAAATTTGTTCGCGGTGATGCTATTGCCGGCATTCTGATCCTGTTTATCAATATCATCGGTGGTTTTGTTATTGGTGTTCTGCAACATAGCCTTAGCTTTTCTGAAGCAGCACATAACTATACCCTGCTGACAATTGGTGACGGTCTGGTCGCCCAGATACCTTCATTACTGCTTGCTGCCGCTGCGGGCTTGCTGGTTACCCGCTCTACCGCTGATCAAGATATTGGTGAGCAGATTTTCTCTCAGTTGTTGAAAGAACCCAAAACCCTGGCCATTACCTCGGGCATTATCGGCGGCATGGGTTTAATTCCCGGGATGCCAAATGTCCCGTTTTTACTGTTGGCCGGTGCCGGTGCTGGCAGTGCCTGGTTGATAGCACAGCGTCAAAAAGCCGCCACACTTGCTGCAGCTCCAGCACCGCAACAAGAAGCCAATCGAGAACAGCGTGAACTGAGTTGGGATGATTTAAGTCCAGTTGATCCGATTGGGCTGGAAGTCGGTTATCGCCTGATCCCACTGGTAGACAAGAATCAGGGCGGCCAATTGATGAATCGCATCAAAGGTATTCGCAAAAAGATTTCTCAGGAAATGGGCTTCTTAATTCCACCGGTGCATATCCGCGACAATCTGGATTTATCGCCCACCGCATATCAAGTCACCTTATTTGGTGTGACCTTTGGTGAGTCAGAGGTCTATCCGGATCGCATGCTCGCAATCAACCCCGGTCAGGTATTCGCTCAATTAGAGGGTATCCGTACCAAGGATCCAGCTTTTGGTCTGGATGCCATCTGGATTGAACCCAGCCAGCGGGAACACGCCCAGGCACAGGGTTATACCGTGGTCGATGTTGACACAGTAGTAGCTACCCATCTAAGTAAAATTCTGCAGAATCATGCTCATGACTTACTGGGTCGCGAAGAAGTGCAGCACCTGCTGGACAATCTTGCCAAAACAGCGCCTAAACTGGTGGAAGGTCTGGTACCCGATACTGTTCCATTAGGTACCGTACAAAAAGTGCTGCAAAACCTGCTGCAGGAAAACATTCCAATTCGTGACATTCGTACCATCAGCGAAGCCATTGCCGAACAGGCGGCACGCAACCCCGATCCTGAGGCAATCACTGCTGCAACGCGAATGGCTCTGGCACATTCTATCGTGCAGCACATAAATGGCACCCAACCTGACCTGCCGATTATCACGCTGGATCCAGAGCTGGAACAGATATTGCTAAAAACATTACAGGCATCAGGAGAAGGTGGCGCAAGTCTGGAACCGGGACTCGCAGAAAATATGCATAAAAATCTGCAAGAAGCGGCTCAACGACAGGAAATGTCGGGTGAGTCAGCGATTTTGGTGGTTCAGGCGGGTTTAAGGGGTTGGATTTCCCGTTTTATCCGTCACGCGATTCCAGGACTGCATGTGCTTTCCTACAACGAGATACCTGATGATAAACAAATACGCATTGTGGCAAATGTGGGTCGATAACAAGAAGGTGATGTGATGAAAATTAAACGTTTCCAGGCGGCAGATGTACGTCAGGCTATCCGCGAAGTACGTGAAGTACTGGGTCCGGATGCCGTTATCCTCTCTAATACACGCGTTGATGGTGGCGTGGAGATTGTAGCGGCTACAGATTACGATGAGACGCAATTCCGTCGTCAGAATAATGTCCCCCGTCCCGCAGCTGTCGCAGAAGAACCCAAAATTGAAATCGATCCTGCTCAACCGCAAGCACCTGCTTATGTTGCCCCGCAACAGAATATCTGGTCGCAGGAACCCACTCTGGTTCAGATGCGCAAGGAAATTGCCAGTCTGCGGGATATGCTGCAAAACCAGCTATCTGATTTAACCTGGAAGGATATGGCAAGACAAAGTCCAACCCAGATGCAAGTTTTGCAACGGCATATGCGCATGGGAACAGATGTTGAACTCGCTAAACAACTGGTTACAGCCAGTCAGGGAATTGATGATCTGGAAACTGCCTGGCGTCAATCATTAGGCAAACTGGCGGCGCAGATCCCATTATCAGATCAGGATATTATCGAAAAAGGCGGCATCATGGCGCTGGTCGGACCGACTGGCGTCGGAAAAACCACCACTATCGCCAAACTGGCAGCGCGTTGTGCATTGAAACACGGTGCTCGCCAGGTGGGTCTGATTACCACGGACTGCTACCGAATCGGCGGTCAGGAGCAACTGCGTAGTTATGCCCGTATATTGGGAGTATCTTTACGAGTCGCGCGAAACCATCAGGAACTGGGTGAAGCACTGAACGATATGCTTGATCGGCGCTTTATACTGATCGATACTGCAGGTATGAATCCGCGTGATATGCAATTAACACAAAAAATAGCTTTGTTAACTCAGCATTCTCCCCGCATCCGACATTTCCTCACGCTGTCTGCAACCACCCAAAATTCTGCTCTGAATGATATCATTAAGGCGTTTTCGCACCTTAAATTAAGCGGCTGCATTCTGACCAAAACCGATGAGAGCAGCAGTCTGGGAGGCGCGGTCTCTGCAATAATTCGTCATCAACTGCCTTTGGCCTATATCTGCGATGGTCAGCAAGTACCTGAAGATCTCGGTCTGGCACGACCCAACAGTTTGGTGAATCAGGCCAGTGAGTTGATGCAATCTGAACAACAAGCACTGGATCCTCATACAGTATCCAGTTACGGAGGTTTTGCCGCTTATGGCTGATGCACCCCTGGACCAGGCAAGTGGTCTGCGAAAAATGACTCACATTCCGAAGCCGGTAAAAGTAATCGCTATTGCCAGTGGTAAAGGTGGTGTGGGTAAAACCAATGTGACAGTAAATATTGGTGTGGCACTTGCTACTCAAGGGAAAAAAGTCGTTCTACTTGACGCTGACCTGGGTTTGGCCAATATCGATGTGATGCTTGGCTTACACCCGCAATTCAATCTATTGCATGTTCTGGAGGGAGATAAAAGCCTGAAAGAAATTATGGTCGATGGTCCGTCAGGACTACAGATTATTCCGGCGGCTTCAGGCGTAAAAAAAATGGCTGAACTCAGCCCGGCTGAACATGCAGGTATGATTCAAGCTTTCAGTGAGCTCGATGATCACATTGATATCCTGCTTATCGACAGCGCAGCAGGTATTGCTGACAGCGTCGTCAGTTTTACCAAAGCGGCGCAGGAAGTCATCGTTGTTGTCTGTGATGAACCTGCCTCAATTACTGATGCCTATGCATTAATCAAATTACTGAGTCGCGAACATGGAGTTGAACGATTCCATATTATTGCCAATATGGGACGCAGTATTCAGGAAGGTCGTGAATTATTCGATAAAATCTCACTGGTTTGCGATCGCTTTTTGGATGTAACCTTAAACTTTATGGGAATAGTGCCTTTTGATGAAGATCTTCGTCGGGCTGTGAAAAAGCAACGTTCAGTGGTCGAGTTTTTACCACGCAGCAAATCTGCCACGGCATTTCAACATCTGGCAAAAAAAATTGATTACTGGCCGGTAGCCAAACAACCGAGGGGAAATATGGAATTCTTTGTTGAACGTCTGATACAGGCCAGTCTGGAAGCAGGTTAGGATGATTGGAGTAAGCATGTATTCTAGCCAAATATCAGAACTCACTCAGCATCAGCTGATTGAACAGCATGGTGGCCTGGTTAAACGTATCGCTTATCATCTGGTTGCCCGCTTACCCCACACAGTTGAAGTGAATGATTTAATCCAGGCCGGCATGATTGGTCTGCTGGATGCTTCCCACCAGTATAAAGCCAGCCAGGGTGCCAGCTTCGAAACGTATGCGGGTATTCGAATCCGTGGTGCGATGCTTGATGAAATTCGTCGCAATGATTGGGCACCACGCTCGGTACATCGTAAAGCCCGTGAAATCGCTGAAGTCATGCATCAGCTTGAACAACAACTTGGCCGTTCACCAATGGATTTAGAGGTGGCGGATGCATTGGAAATGACACTTGATCAGTACCACCAGCAATTACAGGATGCATCAGGGCACCAGATATTCAGTCTGGACGATATGACTGATAATCAACTGACTGATGGTGACTCATTCGGTAGTGATGATGTCGGCCCCGCTGAAATCACCGAGAATAACAATTTTGAACGCGCGCTGGCAGAAGCGATAGACGGTCTGCCGGAACGTGAGCGGCTATTAATGAGCCTGTACTATAATGAAGAATTAAACTTAAAAGAAATTGGTGAAGTACTCGGCGTCAGTGAGTCACGTGTCAGTCAGATCCACACTCAAACCGTGGTGAGATTGCGTAGTAAACTTCGCGATTGGATGCAGTAATTTTGGGAGGTATACCTTGGATAAAAATATGAAAATCCTCATTGTGGATGACTTTTCTACGATGCGACGGATTATCAAAAATCTATTACGTGATCTTGGCTTCAATAACACAATTGAAGCAGATGATGGTTTAACCGCCCTGCCCATATTGAATGCAGGTGGTATCGATTTCTTGGTAACCGATTGGAATATGCCCGGAATGCAAGGAATTGACTTGCTCAAAACTGTGCGAGCCGATCCCAAGTTAGCGACTTTACCCGTGTTAATGGTTACTGCCGAAACAAAACGGGAACAAATCATTGAAGCCGCCCAGGCCGGCGTCAATGGTTATATTGTTAAACCGTTTACGGCCGCGACATTAAAAGAAAAAATCGAAAAAATATTCGAACGTATCAACGCCCAATAATCCGCTGGAAAGGAATTTATGGAAGCTCTGAATAAAGCAGAACAACTTGAAGCCGCCCAGGCCCTTATTAATGCGATTGAACAGGATGACGAAGATCGTATTAAAACTGAATTAATGGCTCTCACCAATGCTCGCGAAAGTGCATTATTTCAGCAAATTGGCAAATTGACTCGTGAGCTGCACGAAGCATTAAATAACTTCAAAGTAGATGCCCGACTGGTAGATCTGACGCACAACGATATGCCGGATACCCGGGATCGCCTGAACTACGTTATTCAAACAACTGAAGAAGCTGCACACAAAACGTTAGGTTATATCGATAAAACCCTGCCTTTGGCTAATGAATTGAAACAAACTGCCGCTAAGCTCAATGAAAGCTGGCAACGCTTTCGAAATCGGGAGATGTCAGCAACAGAATTCCGTGATTTGAGCCGGGAAATTGAAGCTTACTTACCTGTGGTGAATACGCATGCTGGAGAGATCCACAATAACTTATCTGAAATGACGCTGGCACAGGGCTTTCAGGACTTAACCGGACAAGTTTTACGCCAGGTCATTGGACTGGTCGAAGAAGTTGAAAACAATCTGGTAAAACTGGTTAAGGTGGCAGGACAATCTCAGCAAAGTGGAGAGACGAAACAAGTCGATCCATTAAAAGCAGAAGGACCGCAGATAAACGCTAAAAATAAACCGAATGTGGTCAACAACCAGGACGATGTGGATGATTTGTTATCCAGTCTTGGTTTTTAGAAGGACAGGAGCATGGCCTTAGATACAGATGATGAAATTCTGCAGGATTTTCTGGTTGAGGCAGAAGAAATACTGGATGGCTTGAATGAGCAATTGGTTGCTCTGGAAACACAGCCACAGGATAAAGATTTACTTAACTCCATTTTTCGGGGCTTTCACACTATTAAAGGTGGCGCTGGATTTTTAAGTCTCGAAGCTATGGTAAACCTGTGTCATAAAGGCGAGGATGTATTTAACCTGTTGCGTCAGGGGGAACGCCTGGTTGATGCAGACATGATGGATACCTTTCTTAAGGTTCTGGATATTCTTAACAGTATGTTTGCTGAGGTCAAAGCCGGCTCCTATCCAACGGCAGCGGATCCAGTCATAATCGATCAACTGGCGGCTTATTTATCTGGTGAAGTTCCCCCCACTGCTGCTGAACCTGAAGCAGAGCCTGAACCGGCTCCTGAACCAGAAGTGAGCCCACCGGCTGCTGATAACAATGTGGCCAGTGATGACATAACGGATGACGAATTTGAGGCGCTACTGGATCAGTTGCATGGCAACGCCGCTCCAGGCATTAGTCCACCTGCAGATCCTCCTAAAGCCGAATCAGCCAAATCAACTGGTGATGATGAAATCTCCGAAGAAGAATTTGAAGCGCTTCTGGATGAATTACAGGGAAAGAAACCAGCTCCTAAAACCACAGCTCCACTCGTAGCAAAACCTCCTGCCGAAGTCGCTAAACCTGTCAGTCCAGAAAAACCTGAACCTCAGGCCAAAACTGCTGATGATGAGGATGTAGTAACAGCGGTAAAACCTGCAGCATCTGCTGCTGCAGCCGCACCGCAAGCAGCAAAAGCTCCAGCGGAAACCAGTGTGCGCGTTGATACTTCACGACTGGATGACATCATGAATATGGTGGGCGAACTGGTTCTGGTACGAAATCGAATTAATACGCTTGAAGCGGCCTTTGAAAATGAGGAAATGGCCAAAGCCGTCAATAATCTGGCCGTAGTAACTGGTGACCTGCAAACCGCGGTCATGAAAACGCGGATGCAACCGATCAAAAAGGTATTCGGCCGTTTCCCTCGTGTGGTACGGGATTTGGCTCGCAGCCTGAAAAAAGACATCAACCTAGAATTACGTGGCGAAGAAACCGATTTAGATAAAAATCTGGTAGAAGCCCTGGCCGACCCCTTGGTGCATTTAGTACGTAATGCTGTCGATCATGGTGTAGAAATGCCTGATGTACGTGAAGCTGCAGGCAAACCGAAACAAGGGCAAATCGTCCTCGCTGCCGCTCAGGAAGGTGATCATATTCTGTTGACTATTTTAGATGATGGCGCCGGAATGAATCCTGAAGTATTACGCCGTAAAGCTGTTGAAAAAGGCATGATGGATGAAGAAGCTGCTTCACGTCTGACCGAATCAGAATGTTTTGCATTGATATTTGCACCAGGCTTTTCGATGAAACAGGATATTTCTGATATCTCCGGTCGCGGTGTCGGTATGGATGTGGTCAAGACCAGTATTTCCAAACTCAATGGTGTCATTGATATTCAGTCGGAAATAGGCAAAGGCACTACACTTTCTATCAAAGTGCCGCTAACACTGGCGATCATGCCCACGTTAATGGTGATGCTGGGTAACCAGATATTTGCCTTTCCACTGGTCAGCGTGAATGAAATTTTTAATCTGGATTTGAATAAAACCAATACCGTTGATGGTCAGCAAACTGTTATTGTTAGAAACAAAGCTCTGCCATTATTTTATTTGCGTAAATGGCTGAATAAAAACGATGTCACAGAGCGAAAGGCAACAACCGAACATGTCGTTATCGTCAATGTCGGCACACGAAAGGTCGGTTTCGTTGTTGACCAGTTGATTGGACAGGAAGAAGTGGTTATCAAGCCTCTGGGAGCCTTGCTGCATGGCACCAAAGGCTTTGCAGGAGCGACCATTACTGGCGATGGACGTATTGCACTGATTCTTGATTTCCCAGAGTTAATGAATACCTACGCACATCGAAATTATTAAGGATATTTGTGACTGTTAAGGTACTGATTGTTGATGATTCAGCATTTTTCCGCCGGCGACTGACTGAAATCATTAATGCCGACCCACGGCTTGAAGTTATTGCCAGTGCCGCTGATGGTATGGAAGCAGTCGAACTGGTATCTCGCTACAGGCCCGATGTTATTACCATGGATTTGGAAATGCCTTTGCTGGATGGCATTGGGGCAGTTAAAAAAATCATGCGCCGTCGCCCTACCCCGGTGCTTATGCTTTCAACCTGGACCACGGACGGTGCCAAAGCCACACTAGAGGCATTAGATGCCGGTGCTATGGACTTTCTGCCAAAACGTTTTGAAGATCTGGCACAGGACAAAGCCAGCGCCCGGCAAAAATTATGTGACCGTATCAATTTCCTGGCAACTCATTCAAAGCCGGAGAAACATACCACTGCCATCAAAACGTCAGAATCACCGGTTACCATAACACCACTTGAAAAGAAAAAAATTGAACTGGTGGTTATCGGCACATCAACCGGTGGGCCTGTTGCTTTACAAAGTGTATTGTCCCAGTTGCCAGCAGAATTTCCGTTTCCGATTATTCTATTGCAGCATATGCCTGCAACGTTTACCCCCTCTTTTGCTGAACGACTGAATTCCCAGTGTCAGATCAAAATTAAAGAAGCTCAGCAGAATGATTCCTTAAAACCAGGAGTGGCTTATCTTGCTCCGGGTGGGCAACAACTGATACTTAAAGGCCGTCGTGGACAGCTTTATCTGCAGGTCGAAGCTGGTGCCGAAAGTGCGACATACCGCCCTTGTATTGATGTCACACTGGAATCAGTTGCTCAGATTTGCCCAGCACAGACCTTGACGATAATCCTTACCGGTATGGGAGCTGATGGTTGTGAGGGAGCGATAAAAATGCATCAGAAAGGCTCAACCGTATGGGCTCAGGATCAGCAGTCCAGTACTATCTATGGTATGCCTATGGCGGTCGCCAAGGCAGGTGTGGCTGATAAAATTCTCAGTCTGGCTGAAATCGGCAAACTACTGACGGCACTTAAATAAGCGATGGATATCCTTAGCATCCTGGGGTTATTGATTGGGTTTGGTGCCATTATTGTCGGTCAGTATCTGGAAGGCGGTCATCTTGATACCATTCTTAATGCGGTGGCATTATTAATTGTATTAGGCGGCACACTGGGGGCCGTCATGCTTCAGACACCGATGAATACATTTTTGCGTGCATTGAAAATGACCATATGGATATTCAAGCCACCCCAGCAATCGGCTAAACGTTTACTGGAAAAGATTCTCGACTGGAATCAAATCGCCCGACGTGAGGGGTTACTTCGCCTTGAGGCTATGGCCATGGAAGAAACCGATATCTTTACCCAAAAAGGGCTGCAACTCATTGCGGATGGTGCCGAGCCGGAAATCATACGTGAAATTCTGGAGACCGATCTCGATATCATGGAGAACAATGATATGCAGGCCGCTAAAGTCTATGAAGCCATGGGAGGTTATTCACCCACCATCGGTATCATTGGTGCGGTGTTAGGGTTAATTCACGTCATGGGAAATCTGGCAGATCCTTCCTCACTTGGGTCAGGCATTGCCGTGGCATTTGTTGCAACCATTTATGGTGTCGGGCTGGCCAACTTATTGTTTTTACCAATAGGGAATAAACTCAAGACTTTGGTACAACGCCGTACCCAATTACAAATGATGTTAATTGATGGCTTGATCAGTGTGGCTGATGGTGACAATCCACGCAATATCGAAAGCCGTCTGCAGGCTTATCTGGGTTAATACTATGGCCCGTAGAAAGCGTCATGAAGAACACGAAAACCATGAACGCTGGCTGGTTTCATATGCTGACTTCATCACCCTGCTATTTGCGTTTTTTGTGGTGATGTATTCTATTTCTTCAGTTAACGAAGGTAAATATCGGGTGCTATCAGAGACACTGGAGAGCGTTTTTTCACAACCAACCCGCAGTGAGGACCCCATTCAAATTGGCGAAGTCAGCCGAGGACAAGGCGAACGAGTAGCTTCGCCGGGTAAACCAGAACTACCTGACTTTGAAATTGAATTACCGGAACTTCCCAAGGAACGTCCACCCGTTTCCGAGCAGAGCATCCGAACGATTAATGATATTTCGCAACAACTCAGCAGTGCACTGGCCGATTTGATTACCAACGAAGATGTCAGTATCAAACAAACTGAAGACTGGCTGGAGGTGGAAATCAATTCCAATTTTCTGTTTGCCAGCGGGGATGCGCGTTTGGCACGTGAAGCCGTGCCTGTGATTGGTCAGATTGCAGATGTACTTTCACCCGTTGCCAACCCTCTGCAGGTAGAGGGGTTTACTGATGATCAGCCGATCAATACTCCACGATTTCCGTCAAACTGGGAGTTGTCTGCAGCAAGGGCCGCCAGCGTTGTGAATTTACTGGATCGTTTTGGCATTGAGCCGGGACGAATGTCAGCTATTGGTTATGGAGAGTTCAAACCGATAGCCGATAATGAAACGGAATTGGGCCGTCAAAAAAACCGTCGGGTTGTTCTGGTTATTCTGGGCAGCTCGGAAAGTCGGAGGACACTTGAAGTGTTTGATCAATTTAATCGCTCTGCAACAGAGCCAGAAAACTCAAGTACTCCCATTACTGACACCTTGTCATCGCCGTTGATGGTACCCGCCGGTAATGGTGAAGCATCTCCATGACGGTCTGGGCGATTGCCAATCAGAAAGGTGGCGTAGGCAAGACCACTACGGTGGTGAGTCTGGCCAGCCATCTGGCGTTGAAGGGCCATTCGACGTTGCTACTGGATATGGATCCACATGGATCATTAACCACCTATTTTGGTTTTGATCCGGACAATATCGAAAACAGTATCTACACCTTATTCCAACACGCAGAACAACAACCACTGAATGCTATATTCAAAACGCTGAAGAAAACCAGTCAGGAAAATATGTACATATTACCGGCTGCCACTGCGATGGCAACGTTGGATCGCCAACTGGGCATACAAAGTGGCAAAGGTTTAGTGATACAAAAAACTCTACAGCAACTTAAAGACCGTTTTGAATATGTACTGATTGACTGCCCTCCAATGCTGGGGGTGTTGATGGTGAATGCGCTGGCTGCATGTGATGAGCTGTTAATACCGGTCCAGACTGAATTTCTGGCCTTAAAAGGGCTTGAACGCATGTTGCACACTCTGCACTTGATCAATCATTCCCGTCAGCACAAGCTGCCATATCTGATTGTGCCGACCATGTATGATCGTCGTACTCGGGCTGGCACCCAGACATTGCAAAAAATGCAAAAAGACTACGAAGATAATCTTTGGCAGGATGCGATTCCGATAGATACGCAATTTCGCGATGCCAGCAAATCAGGCATCCCCCTGCCTGCACTCAACCCTGAAAGTCGGGGTAGCATGGCGTATGAACGTCTAATGAAGAAACTCACCAAAGCCTCAGCAGTGGCAAAGTCAGATAAGAATGTCTAAGCCGACACAAATAAAAGAACCAAAACAAGCGTTAGCAGCCTATCTGCAGGAGTTATTGCTGGACAGTGAACCAGAAACTCTTGAACAGGTCGCTGCTGAGGTAGAACAGACACAACCTGTTGCCGAACCCGAGATCTTTGCCGGCATCGAAAATTCGCCAGATAAACATCTGCAGGCATTATTATTCGAGGTGGCAGGAATGCAGCTTGCATTGAGTCTTGACGAACTGGATGGCATTGAAAACTGGCCAGAGGATGGGTTATCGCAAATTCCCGGGCATCCAAGCTATGTCGTTGGCACCCTTAGTCGACCTCAACAACATACCCAAGTAATTGACCTAACAACATTGATCACCAATCAATCAAGTAATTCAGATAACAACCGATACATATTATTAATAGATAATAAACAATTGGGATTGGCCGTCTCTGCGATACGTCATGTGGTCAAGCTTGAGGGTGATAATGTGCGTTGGCGGCGTGAACCAGGTCAGAGACCCTGGCTGGCGGGTATGTTAATGTCTCCACTGAGTAGTATTATTTCGTTACCCGAACTGTTAAAAATACTACGATAACAAGTAAAATTGGCACAGACTGTGCTTTGATGAATATATAAAAATAGCGTCATAAAATTGGCATTAAACTTGGTCAATTTTTTGAATAAGGAAAAAACCATGAGCGAGCAAGATAATCAGGCCGGAGATGATCCTATTCTGCAATGGGTTACCTACCATTTGGAACAGGAAGTCTATGGCATCAATGTGATGCAGGTTCAGGAAGTATTGCGCCCAACCGAAATAGCTCCAGTACCTGGAGCACCTGATTATGTGCTGGGCATCATCAATCTGCGCGGTAATGTGGTGACCGTCATTGATACTCGCAAACGGTTTGGTCTGCCTTCCCGCGAAGCTGACGAAGATTCGCGCATTATTATTGCCGAAGTCAGTGGTAACGTTATTGGCATGTTAGTCGACAGCGTCGCTGAAGTCGTTTATTTACATCAATCAGAAATTGACACTGCACCTAATGTCAGCAGTGACGATAGTTCGCGTTTTATTCAAGGCGTATGTAACCGCGATAAAACGTTATTGATTCTGGTAGACGTTAACAAACTGCTGAACGATGACGAAATCGCTGATATCGCCAGTTTCTGATGTGACATGGCTGACGAAATTCATCCTGCTCAACCACTTGTTCCTACAACAAGAGTGGATATTCCTGCAGATGAAAAACGCCGCCATAAACAGAACGAGCAGGATGATAATCACGCCGATGATAATGAAAAAGAAAATAAACAGCCAAAACGGCCACCTAAAACCGGCATTATTGATGAATATGTGTGATATCTCAGGAGATGTATCATGATGGTATACGGCTTATACAGTTTGGTTGGATTGTTGGGGATTATTCTACTGGTGACCAGCTACCGTTTCTTTCGCTTGAGCCGCTCCCAGGCGAGCCAAATCAGTGCCCTACAGCAACAGTTATCTGCTTTATGCAGTGCTGCAGTAGGTTCGGATGAGCGTATTGTTCGCTTTGAACAAACCCTGATGAAAATACGTGAGCAGCAAAACAGTATGGATTTGGGTCAACCTCAACAACAAAGTTATGAGCATGCCATTCGCCTGGCAAGAAAAGGTGTTGATATCAATCAGCTTATTGATAATTGCAATCTGAGTGAAGAAGAAGCTTTGTTAATTACCCGTTTGCATGGAGCACAGCGTCAGTCCGTAACCGATTTGCATTAGGGCTTGTTTATATTTTTATTGGGTACGACTAAAGCTAAGATTTATTAGGCAGCGCCCGTTGCGGCTTACCAATTAAATAGCCCTGCACAAAGTCCACACCGAATTCCTGCAACATCTTCAGCGTCTCCCTGTCCTCAACAAATTCAGCTACCGTTTTTTTGCCGAGACTGTGTGAAATATCAATCATCGATTTCACCAATAATTGATCCACCGGGTCATTATGCAAATTGGTGATAAAACCACCATCAATTTTCAATATATCTACCGGGAAATGTTTTAAATAGCTGTAAGAGTTGAAACCGGCACCAAAGTCATCCAGTGCGAAGCGGCATCCCAAATGTCGCAGACGATCCACCATCTGTTTGGTTTGTTCAAAATTGGATATGGCTGACGTCTCAGTAATTTCAAATACAAGACGCGAAGGATCGGCACCGGTTTCCAGCAGTTTGCGTTCCACCAGAGGATATAAATTCTGATCGAGGAAAATATTGCCCGATAAATTTACCGCCAGTGCTGTGTCACTAGGTATATGCCTTAGCAATTCAAATGCATGATTGACCACCCACAAATCAATCTGGTGAATTAACCCCATTGCCTCAGCAACGGGAATAAAATCCTGTGGGTAGTAGAGTTTGTCGCCCTGTCCACGCATTCGAATCAAACACTCGTAGTGATTGATTTTTTTCTCTTTCAGCGAGTAAATGGGCTGAAATTCCAGAACAAATTTTTCTTGTTTCAATGCCGCACGAATTCTTGGTGCCCATTCGACACTGTGTCTTAATGCATACATCTCACGATCTGCCGGGCTGTATACATGCACCCGATTGCGACCACGTTTTTTGGCGGTATAACAGGCCTGATTGGCATGTGAAAGAATTTCTCCTACCGTCGAGGCATCTGCTTCGGAAATGCATTTAACACCGATACTGGCTGATAAATGATACTGGTGATCATGAAAAGTAAAACTATAGCCATCAAACAGGTCTCGTAAACCTTCTGCCCGCGCCACGGCGGTTTCTGGGTCGATTGTGTCGACTAATACCGCAAACTCATCAGAACCGATTCGAACCAGTGTGTCACGGACTTTAAAAAATCCCCGCAACGAATTTGCAACCTGTACCAGTAAGCTATCACCTGCCTCATGACCCTCAGCGTCGTTAAGAACCTTAAAGCTATCCAGATCAATATAAAACACCGCACTACTGGTATGAAAATTTCTCACCTGGGTTAAGGTGATTTCAAGTGCCTGTTCCAGACGACGCCGATTTGCCAGTCCAGTCAAATCATCATGATTTACTGAAAATTGCAGTCGGGCTTCCATCACCCGTAATTGGGCATTTTCGTCTTCAATCTGTTGTTGACGGAGATAGTAATGATCGCGTTCACGCTTGGTAGCCAGCGTTGTCATAACCGCTGGCGGCAATGACTCAGCAGTAAGCGGGCGATATAAAAGCGAAGTCACCCCATGTCCCAAATCAGTCAATAACTGGTTATGGTTCCACTGGGATTTTTCGGTTAGGGCGATAACCGGAATGCGCCGCCATTCATCAAACTGATCCAGTTTCAGTCGCAGTTCACGAGCATTACATTCACCCAAACGACAATCCAGAATAATTAAATCAATATCACATTGGTCATCATTGATGTTATTGCGCAGTACTTGCATCAGCTTTTCTGAACCATTGGCACTGGTGATGTTAGTAAATCCACTAAGTGACAACATGGTTTGCAGAAAAGCCAGATCAGAAACGCGTGTCCCGCTAACCAGAATTCGTGCCGCCAGTAAATCATTAACCTCCGCAGCAGATATTGGCGCCGTCAGGCTCTGCTCGGATGTCTTTGACACCTGTGACTCAATTGTTAGCAGTTTATTCATCTGTTCTGTATGCGGTTACTTTTGACCGGTTTTAGAGATACATGCAGATGAAAATAGCGGTTTTATATTTTAAAATCAACACTTAATGTGATTTTTATAATGCGATTTATAAAGTATTGAAGAAATTTAGCCGTTATAAGCTCAATGATAATGGTTCGATATAGATGAATTGATAAAGGAATTTAACCTTTTTCTTTGGGAAACTTTCCTGAAACAATATAGGCATAGGCAATCACTTCAGCGATTACCCGATATAAAGCTTCGGGTATCGCTTCGCCTAGCTGCATATCTTTAAGCATGTCCGCTAACGCTGCATCTTCACGGAGCGGAATATTATGCTGTTTGGCAATGCGGATAATTTCAGCGGCAATATCGCCTTCACCGCTGGCGGTCACTGTCGGTGCATTATCACCATCATAATGCAGTGCAATTGCTCGTAGTGGCTGCGTTTGCTGTTTCATACCGAAATATCCAGTAATGCATCTGAGTTGGCTGTCTGCGTCACCGGCGTTAACCATTTCACCGGGGCACAGTGACAACTTAATTGTTGCACCTGTAGATCAAGTGCCGCTAATTTTTCACGTAATAAATCGATATTTTCCTCCAGCAAGGCTACCGCAATGGGATCTTCTGCCGTTAATGCCACACTGACGACACTTGATTGCAAGCCTATCGATGCCCGAAGTTTACCAAGGTTTTGCGTTTCCAGATTCAGTGTGACTTGCCATTGTTCTTCATCTTGCTGGTTCTGCTTGGTCCCCTGCTGAAACTGTAGCTGCATCCACTGTAACTGTTGTTTGTCCCGTAGTGGCACATCCATTAACCAGACCTGCTGTTGGGTTGGGCTATCCGCCTCCCTTACCATGTTCAGTTGGTTCATCTGCACTCTGGCAAGCGCGGTTTCCACTTCACGCAATAACACCTGCAATCTGGCCAACTCGGTAACACCAGCCTGAAATTGGGCATTCTGAGCAATTTGTTGAACAGGTGTATTTGCAGAACTCATCGGTTGATTTGTTGTGACAGTCCCGCCAACTGAACCTTGTCCGGCCAAAAGTGTGGTCAGCAGCTGCGCTGGCGTCTGCCCGCCAGCCAGTAAAGCATTGGTAATATGTGATGGCAGTTGCTGTAAAGCCGCTGGCTGATTGAGCAGATTTATCAGTGCGGTACGAATCTCAGGTGGAAGATTCTGAGCATTGATTTGACCATTTGCTGTTTGCCGGATCTGCCCTTCCAGGGCTGCAGCCAGTTTCAGCAAATTGGCTTTAAAGTCTCCATTTAAACTCGGATTAGGTTGCAGTAACTGTCGTTCCAGAAATACGCCAGACTGTTGAATGGCCTGCTGTAAATTTGCAGGTTGCTGGACGGTCTGTAATTCCCGGATATTTTGCCAAAGTTGGCTCACAGCATTTTGCACCGGCACCATGTTTTTCAATTCAGGTAACGCATTAATAACATTCTGTAGTTGCGGTGGCTGAGCTAAAACCATTGGCATTAAACGACGTTGTTGGGAAACCATGGTTTCTGACGAACTCTGACTGGGAGTTTGTAAAGCCACACTTAAAGGCGAGTTACTCAGAATTTGCACTAAAAGCTGCTGACCGGTCTTAAAACTGGAACTTAGTCTGCTGATATCCAATTCCAGGGGAATAGATAACTTTCCGGTTTGCTGCAGCGCCAGCATGATGGATTGCTGGGGCAGCAACTTAACGACCTCAGCCAACAGTGTTTGCCCCGGTCGCAGATCGGTTGGGATGGGAGGGACGGCTGTGACCGAAATTAGTTTAAACGCTGCTTTATCTCCGCTATCGGTCCGCTGTAGTTCAATAGTCTGGCCACGTTGCAAATCCACACCAGCCTGAATGGTGACGATTTTTCCTGCCAACTGGATATCGACATTCTCACCTGCTTTACCTGCTGAGACCACCACCGCCTGCGCAACTTGACCGGGGGAAAGTGGCAGTGTGCGACTTGCGGTTTCCGTAACAGTGACCTGAGCAGCCTGTGAGGTCTGAGGTATTTGCATGAATTCACCCAGCATTAAACACAATGCTAGTATAGCAACCAACTTGTTGCCAAAGACCGGTCAATGAATAAATTCAGTACAAAATGGTATACACGGCAGGATAAGACCATCAGTGGCCCTTTCACGAAGGCTCTGCTGAAAAGTAATCTGCAATTAGGCAGAATCAATGCTCAAACGGAAGTCAGCACTGATCAGAAATACTGGCAACCGTTGGGCGATATCATCGCACTGGAAACTGATGACCCCGTCATTCCCCCCCCGTTACCCCTGGACGAACGTGATGGTTTTGATAGGCGTAATGAACAACCGCTTACCGAAGCTGAACGTGAAATGCGTCGACAACAGCGACGCAAACAGGAACCGGACTTTTTAATTCAGCAGCGCCAACAGCGCAGTGAATTATTAGAAAGACTTAAACCTGAACGTCCTGCGCGTTTTTGGCCGATATTTATTATCAGTGTGATTTTAACGGGTGTATTTATAGGGGCGATTTCATTTCCAACCCCTTCGAATATTTCTGAAGCTGATTGCGAAGCTGCTCCAGCCCCCTTGGTGAATTGGGAAAACTGTCTGAAACCCGGCATGGATATCCCTTCAGCCACGTTAACGGGAGCCAACCTGCGCAACAGCGGACTCGCCATGTCGAATATGATGAATGCCGATTTGGTGGAGGCTGATTTAAGCTATGCAGATTTACCACTCAGTAACCTGAGTTATACCAATTTTCAGGGGGCTAATTTGAAAGGAGCCAATCTGCAACAGGCTGATTTGTCTTACAGTAATTTATCCGACAGTGATTTGAGTTTTGCCAATTTACGTGATGCCAAACTGGGAGGCAGTGATTTGCAAAATACGAAATTGGACAAAGCTATCTGGATCGATGGGCGTATATGCGCAGCAGGTTCAATTGGAAACTGTTTATAAGCCGGGTTATTAATGCAGCTTTTGCGGGGCAGCCAGCGTGAATGCCGGGATATCAACCGCAAAACGGCTGCCACTGTCATCCATCATATTGTAATGGCCCTGCATCATACCGACGGGGGTATCCAGCATCGCCGCACTGGTATAAGTAAATGTTTCTGTGGGCGCCAGATAAGGGTGCTGACCAACCACTCCATCACCTTCCACTTCCTGTTCATGACCATCACCACCAGTGATTTTCCAGTAACGTGATAATAGCCGCGCTGGCGTATCGCCCTCATTGGTAATGGTAATGGTATAGGCAAAAAGATATCTTGCTCTGGCTGGATCAGATTCATGATCCAGGTAAGTGGTTTCAACGTTCACCATAATGTGATTTTTTTTATCAGTCATAGACAACATTATACAACGCTTTTCCAGCCAACAAACGTGCTCCAAGGAGTCCCACATCAGGATTGTTGATCAAATACACTGGTATCTGCTCCAGCACCCCACGCATCCTGCCCTTCGCCAGAAAAGACTGCATGAAAAAGCCCTGTTCAAATAAGTCCAGATTCTTTACTGCAATACCCCCTGCGATAAAAATTCCGCCTCTGGGCAAGGTCGTCAGCGCCAGATTACCCGCCTGAGCCCCGTAAATCTGCATAAATAAATGCATGGCTGTTATTGCCGCAGGATCTGTTTTTTGCAGAGCAGACTGACTTATCTGTTCTGCCGTTAAATTCAACGAAGTGTTAATGCCTTGCTGTTCAACAACAAATTGGTAAAGCGTAACCAGGCCGGAGCCCGATAATATCCGCTCGTAAGAGACATGCTCAAATTGTTCAAACAGTTTATTCAATAACGCTTGCTGCTGGATGTCCTGAGCAGCAAAGTCGGTATGCCCGCCTTCTGTTGGCCATACCCGCCAGTTTTTATGTAGGGGTGACAGAATAGCCTGCCCCAACCCCGTACCCGCACCAATTACTGCACGTAACGATTTGGCTTCCGGCTTACCTTGCTGCAGCACAATGAGATCTTTCTCTTCAAGTTCACCGATACCATAACCTACAGCCTCAAAGTCATTGACTAAACTAAGCTCAACAAGCGGAAACTTCTGCAACAGTCTGTCGCTATCAATTATCCACGATCGATTCGTTAGCTCTACCCGGCGCCCGCTCAGCGGAGCAGCTACCGCAAAACAGGCACTGCTGACTGGCAGAAAATCGACGGTTACAGTAGAGAAAAAAGCTGTCAGCAGACTTTCAAAATCTGCGTAATCATCATTCTCTAATCGTTGTTGCAGGATAATTTCACCATCAAGATGACTGAGTTGCAACAAGGTTTTGGTGCCGCCGATATCCGCAGCTAACAGGGTTTGCATATTATTGTGCCGCAGCAGCCTGGTCCATAAACCAGTAATAATCACCTGTCGGCGCGAGCCGTTGAACCGGTAAGCCCGATACCGCCTCACTGGTAATATCTTTGACAATATCTGCTTTCGCTTCACCGGCGATAAACACAATCACCTGTCTGGCTGAGTTGATTACCGGGTAGGTCAACGTTACGCGCCAGGATTGAAATTTCTCCACAAACAGACTGGTTGTCAGCGCATCTGTAACGTCCAGTGCAGGAGTATCCGGAAACAGCGAAGCAATATGACCATCAGGCCCTAACCCGAGGAGCACCAAATCAAAAGGATTATCTTCCATAACCATTTTGATGGTATTGGCATAACGAGTTGCAACTTCAGCAGCATCGCCACTTTCAGTAGGCATGCGATGTACATTTTCAGGGGGGATAGGTAAATGATCCAGCATAGCCAGTCTGGCCATTTTAAAGTTGCTGTCATCATGGGTAGCCGGAACACAGCGCTCATCACCAAAAAATATCTGCACTCGCGCCCAGTCTATCTGTTCGATATAAGGTGAAGTCGCCAGTTTCTGGTACAGTCCTTTTGGTGTCGAACCACCGGCAAGCGCAACATAAAACACGCCCCTTTTGGCGATGGCTGAACGGGCGGTCACCACAAAATGTTCGGCAGCGGCTTCGATCAACCTATCAGAATCAGGCAGAATTTTTTGTTCAGCTTTCATGTCTATCCTCAATGTTAAAATAATTTTTGTGCGGTAATCTGCTGACAGTGTCAGTCAAATCCTGCTAATTTAGCAATCAAGCTGCACCGACAGCAAGCCGAATAACACTTCACTCCACTTCTCACAGGAACCATCACTTTATGAAGAACACTTTTTTTATTGTTGCCATGTTGTTTTATTCCGCGTCTGCTGCAGCTGAAAAAGAATTAAACTTTAACCTAATCAATCTTAATGCAACAGCCGCTACCGAAGTGGCAAATGATAAGGTCAGCAGTGTGATTCAGGTAATGCTTAATGGCACAGATCCGGCTAAATTAGGCCAGCAGGTCAATCAACGCAGCAATCAGTTACTGGCGAAAATCAAAGATTTTGATGCAGTCAAATCTCAAACTACCGGTTACCAAACCCGCCCGATGTATAAAGACAGCCAGATCGTCTCCTGGCAGGTAAGCCAGCAAATCCGTCTACATAGCAACGATTTTAATCAGATGAGCGAGTTATTGGGCGAGGTACAATCGCTAGGGACCGTACAGTCGATGGAATTTTCATTATCAGATGAATTAATCGAATCAACACAAAACGAACTGATGCAACAGGCTATCAGCAAGTTTCGCAACAAAGCGTCGCTAATTCAGCAGCAATTTGATGAACCGGGTTATCGCCTGGTTAATATGTCAGTCAATACCAGCGGCTATGCGCCGGTTCATCGCATGGAAAGCAGCATGATGATGTCCGCCGATATGAGCAGTAAAAGTGCACCTGTAGCACTGGAAGCTGGCAGCAATAAAGTCTCGGTTGATGTTAATGGCCAGATCCAATTGATCAGCGATACCACTACGCTAACGGATTAGGGCTTATTGATCTTTCATTTCCGCCTTGCTGGACGAAATGAGCCTCCAGCAGTGGTGGCTCTGAAAGATCAATAGCCGCTAGGCTTACTTTAAAAACAAATCGTAGGCCGGGTTGTCGGTTTCCAACCAGTGGACATAGCCAAGATTATCCAGGAACGCCTGAAATTCTTCATTGAATTCAGGTGCCACCTGAATCCCGACCAGCACCCGGCCATACGCTGCCCCATGATTACGATAATGAAACAGGCTGATATTCCAGCGCTGACCGATATGTGTCAGAAAACGTAACAAGGCGCCCGGCCGTTCCGGGAATTCAAAACGAATCAAACGTTCATTTTCAGCTTGGGGTGCATGGCCACCGACCATATAACGAACATGTAATTTCGCCATTTCATTATCGGTAAAATCAATCCACTGATACCCTGCATGAGTCAGATTTTCAAACAGGATTTGTCGTTCTTCTTCGCGACCAGACATCCGCACCCCAACAAACACCTGTGCCTGCTGTTTATCAGCATAACGATAATTAAACTCGGTTATCCCGCGATCCGCCAGGGTCTTGCAGAAGCGTTGAAAACTGCCCGGCTGCTCATCAATGGTTGCAGCAAATAAAACTTCCCGGCGTTCACCAATTTCAGCCCGTTCCGCCACATGCCGGAGCCGGTCAAAATTCATATTTGCGCCGCTGTTAATAACTACCATGGTTTTGTCGTGCAAACCATTTTGCTGAATATATTTTTTGGCGCCGGCAATCGATAATGCCCCTGAAGGCTCGGCAATCGAGCGGGTATCATCAAACACATCCATTATCGCGGCGCAGATTTCATCGGTTTCAACCGTCACCACATGATCAACGGTTTTTTGCGCAATCCGGAATGGCTCCTCACCAACCTGTCTTACCGCAGTACCATCAGCGAACAATCCCACCTGATCAAGTTTGACTCTTTCACCGGCGTCCAGAGCTGCTTTAAGACTGGCAGCATCGGCAGGTTCAACTGCAATAATTTTGATTTCCGGCCAGATAGCTTTTATATAAGCCGCCATTCCGCCGAGTAAACCGCCGCCACCTACCGGAATAAATACCGCATAAACCGGATCGGGATGCTGGCGCATGATTTCCATCGCAATCGTGCCCTGTCCGGCGATTACCAAAGGATCATCATAAGGGTGGATAAACACCCGTCCCTCATCAGCAGAAACTTGCTTGGCATAATCAAACGCTTCATCGTAACTGTTACCGTGCAAAGTGATATCAGCACCCAACATACGTACCGCTTCGACTTTAATTGGTGGCGTGGTTATCGGCATGACAATGATGGCAGAAATACCCATTTTGCTGGCGGCCAGCGCAACACCTTGGGCATGGTTGCCTGCTGAAGCGGCGACCACACCTTGCTTTCGCTCAGCATCGGTTAAATGGCTCATCCGATTATAAGCACCACGTAACTTAAAGGAAAAAACCGACTGCAAGTCCTCGCGTTTAATCAGTATTTGATTATGCAGCCGTTTGGATAATCTTGGCATCAAATCCAAAGGGGTTTCGATAGCGACATCGTAGACGCGCGCTTTAAGGATTTTTTCTACATAGCCTGTGAGCATGGTGTTCCAGATTCAGTCTGTTAGGTTAACAAAGATGACTACGTTACCATTGACCATCATTTATCTCTATAATTAGCCGGATAAAATCAAGCCATTCAAATTAACAAGGAATCGCAATGACTGCTGATGAAATGAAGAAACAAGCTGCATGGTCGGCTTTGGAATACATTACTACTGACGGTGTAGTGGGTGTGGGCACCGGCTCTACCGTTAATCACTTTATTGATGCGTTAGCTACCATTAAAGGTCGTATTGAAGGTGCTGTATCCAGTTCAAATGCCTCCACCCAGCGGCTCAAGGATTATGGCATTCATGTATTTGATTTAAACGAAGTTAAAGAAGTCGCGGTATATGTGGATGGTGCAGATGAATCAAACCACAATCTGCAACTGGTTAAAGGTGGTGGCGGTGCATTAACCCGCGAAAAAATTATTGCAGCAGTAGCTGATAAATTTGTCTGTATTGCTGACGCCACCAAACTGGTTGATGTGCTGGGTAAATTCCCATTACCGGTTGAAGTGATCCCGATGGCGCGTAGTTATGTCGCCCGTGAAATCGTTAAACTGGGTGGTCAGCCAGTTTATCGTGAAGGCTTTATCACTGATAACCACAATGTAATCCTTGATGTGCACGGTCTGGATATCATGGAACCAATTAAACTGGAAAAAACACTGAACGATATTGTCGGTGTAGTGACCAATGGCCTGTTTGCAATGCGTCCTGCGGATGTTTTGTTGTTAGGCTCTGAAAACGGTACCCAAACCGTTCTTCCTCAATAATATGCACCTGGCCCGCTTTGAAGGCGGGCTTTTTGCCAGAGCGGATTTATGTTCAGACCTCTAAGTGTCTATATTGGCGCCCGTTATACTCGGGCTAAACGGCGTAACCATTTTATTTCTTTCATTTCCATGACTTCCATGTTGGGCGTAGCGCTCGGAGTGGCAGCACTGATTACTGTGTTATCGGTAATGAACGGTTTTGAAAAGGAATTACGTGAACGCATTCTGGGCATGACATCACATGCTTTTGTCACCGGCTCGGATGGCACACTGGCTGACTGGGAAAAGGCCGAGGTACTTATCGAAGGCTTCCCAAGGGTTGTGAATACTGCTCCTTTTGTTGAAGGCCAGGCAATGCTCAACCAGGGCAGCCGGGTTAGAGGCACCCAAATCCGTGGGGTGGATCCCGCTTTGGAACCTAAGGTTTCCAGTATTGGTGACAAAATCATTCAGGGTCGCTTTGACTCACTGCAACCGGGCAGTTACGGCATTATTCTGGGTAAGGATTTAGCTATTGCCATGGGCGTGGGCACCGGCGATAAGATCACAGTGATCACACCACACGTTACCCCAACCCCTGCCGGGGTTATTCCCAGACTGAAACGTTTGACCGTATCAGGTGTTTTTGAAATCGGCATGTATGAATATGACAGTGCGTTAGCCATCATGAATATTGAGGATGCCGCTAATCTATTCCGTATTCCAGGCAAAGTGACAGGCTTGCGATTGCAACTGGACGATGTGTATCAGGCACCAAGGATTACCAGAGAACTGTTACAAACCCTGCCAGCAGAATATCGCGCAGCAGACTGGACTTATCAGCATGCTAATTTTTTCCGTGCCTTAAAAACCGAAAAAACGGTCATGTTCGTTATTTTGATGCTAATCGTGGCCGTTGCTGCATTTAACATCGTTTCAACGCTGGTAATGATGGTGACCGATAAGTATGCAGATATCGCCATTTTGAGGACGCTGGGCATGTCACCTGGCGGCATCATGGGGATTTTCATGGTTCAGGGTATTGTTATCGGTCTGATAGGCACGATTCTGGGTGTGATAGGTGGGGTCATTCTGGCATTGAATGTCTCTAACATTATCGCCTGGATAGAAACCATTTTAGGTTACCAGTTCTTGCCAGCAGAAGTTTATTACATCAGTGACCTGCCATCCGATTTGCATTGGAACGATGTCACAGTGATTGGTATTACTGCCTTCGTTTTATCCATTCTATCGACTATCTATCCTTCCTGGCGTGCCGCTCAGGTTAAACCGGCTGAGGCTTTACGTTATGACTGATAACACAGTAATTCGCTGCGAAAAACTGGTAAAGCGTTATAAAGATGGCAACCTGGAAACCCCGGTATTACAGGATATTAATCTGAAAGTGGTTGCTGGTGACCGTATTGCAATAGTCGGCAGTTCAGGTTCCGGTAAAAGTACGCTATTGCATCTGCTTGGCGGACTGGATGGTCCAACAGACGGAAAAATTGAGGTATTGGGTCAGGATATCAGCAAACTTTCAGTCAATGCTCTAAGTAAATTACGTAATCAATCATTAGGATTTGTTTATCAGTTTCATCATTTATTACCTGAGTTCACCGCCGAAGAAAACGTTGCTATGCCACTGGTTATTGGCGGCATGCATCCCAAGGCGGCCAAACAGCAGGCCAATGAACTGTTACAACAAGTTGGACTGGGTCACCGGGCACATCATAAACCCAGCGAATTATCGGGTGGTGAACGTCAACGTGCTGCGCTGGCTCGGGCATTAATTACCAAGCCTGCTTGCCTGTTGGCAGATGAACCAACCGGAAACCTGGATCACCAGACTGCTGAAGGGATTTTTGATTTGATTATGAAATTGAATACGGAGCTGGGAACAGCGCTGGTCATTGTGACTCATGACAGGCAACTGGCTGCCAGAATGGAGCAGCAATTAACGTTGATTGATGGCAAATTACAAAACTGACTTATTTATCTTTTCGTTTAGCTGAATTTTGGCGCTGGTAACGTTTCAACCAACTGTTGATCACGACCAGACGCCAGATTAATCGAACAATAATGACACCCGCTAACGCGGCCAGCGCGCCACAAATTACCGAACCGAGTAATAAAGGTTGCCAGACAAATCCTATCTCCTGCCACAACCATTCCAGGCTAAAAGCAAATTCATGAGTGCGTAGTGGCACATCCAGCAGGATAGCGCCGACTTTGTAAGTGAAAAAGTAAATTGGCGCCATGGTCAGTGGATTGGTTATCCATACACACATCACGGCAATAGGCAGGTTTACCCGTAACCAGATAGCCAGCAGACCCGCCACCAGCATTTGGCCCGGCATTGGTATAAAAGCGAAGAAAACCCCTATCGCAACTGCCGCAGAGACTGATCTGCGATTAAGATGCCACAATTCCGGCGCCATGATCCTTTCACCAAAACGACGCATATGCTTGTGCTCGCGCATGGTGACATGATCTGGCATGATTCGTTTTAGGAACTTACGAGGCATTACGTCTCAGTATTGCTGATAAACGGCGGTCATTATAGGGATATATGATTAAACCTGCCATTGCATTTTTATTGGGCTGTTTACTGGCTGCATGGTTGCCCCAGCTGCTCTCTCCATATTGGCTGCTCACTTTAATCCCCTTACTGATTATTGTCTGGCGGCGGTCTCAATGGACCATTCTGTGGTTTGTTGTAGCCGTGGTATGGGCGAGCTTCCATGCTCAGCTCAGATTAGATGATCAACTTGATCCTACACTTGAAAGACAGGATATTGTTATCTCAGGTTTCATTAGTTCATTGCCACATCATAATGATCAACGAATCCGTTTTGAATTTAAACCGGAAAATGAGGATTTGAAGCTACCTGATAAGATTCGCTTGAGTTGGTATTTCCCTCCTCCCAACCTCCCCCAATCCGGTGAAAAATGGCAGTTCTCTGTTCGCTTAAAAGCCCCACATGGTATGTCCAACCCGGGTGGTTTTGATTACGAAGCATGGTTGTTTCAGCAGCAGATTGGGGCCACCGGCTATATCCGGGAATCTGATCATAATCAAAAATTACTCTCCGCAGATTTGCTATCGGTTAATCATTGGCGCGCGCAATTAATAAATAAAATGTCCGGCTTATTAAAGCAAAGTCCTTCCCTGGCGTTAGTTCAAGGGCTGGCTGTTGGTAACCGTGACGATATGCAAACAAGCCAATGGGAGACTTTACGACAAACCGGTACCAGCCATTTACTGGCAATCTCCGGACTTCACATAGGACTTGCTGCAGCACTGGGTTTTTTTACTGTCAAATTGCTGTGGCGAATACGCAGTCGTCATTTATTAATATTAAGCGACAGACAGGCTGGTGCTGTTGGCGGATTTTTACTGGCTTTGTTCTATGCCTTGCTGGCCGGACTATCCATACCGACTCAGCGTGCTCTTGTGATGGTCAGCGTGGTGATGCTGAGTATCTTTATAAAACGTCGAACTGATCCAGTGCATGTGCTGAGTCTGAGCTTGATACTGATTCTGATGCTGGATCCATTTGCGGTGCTGGCAGCGGGTTTCTGGCTTTCTTTTGCTGCTGTTGCCTGTATTTTGTATGTAGCACAATATCGACAACCGGCCAGAAAATGGCTTTGGCTGCATATTCATCTATGGATTGCGGTAGGTCTGACGCCATTACTTTTACTGTTTTTTCAGGAAACCTCATTGATTGCACCGTTGGCTAATCTGCTTGCAGTGCCGGTGATCAGTTTCCTGGTTGTTCCGCTGTTGTTACTGACCTTGTTGTTATTAAGTTTTGATCTGCGATTGGCTGAATGGCTGCTGCAACTTACAGAATGGTTGTTATCCAAATTGTGGTGGTATCTGGAGTGGCTGGCACAATCACCATTTTCTGTCTGGCAGACACCTGAGTTTCCCGGTGAACTGCTCGGCATATCAATCATTGGCACGCTGATAATACTTGCCCCACGAGGTTGGCCTTTACGCTGGCTGGGTGGCGTTATGTTGTTGCCACTTTTGTATTATCAGCCAAATAAACCTGACAGTGGTGAAATCTGGTTTACATTACTGGATGTAGGGCAAGGCTTGTCAGCCGTAGTGCAAACTGAAAATCATACATTGGTTTTTGACACTGGCCCGGCTTTTGGTCATTTTGATACCGGGGCTGCGGTGGTTGTGCCTTATCTTCGATATCAGGGCATCAAGCAACTCGATATGTTGATGATAAGTCATGCAGATAACGATCATATTGGTGGAGCAAATGCCGTTATATCAAGCTATCCCATTAAACAGATTCTAAGCAGTGATCCTGATAGATTAGCAGGCAGTGAATTCTGCAGAGATGGCCACTCATGGCAGTGGGATCAGGTCCGGTTTGACGTTTTACATCCTGATAAAGATCAAACCGGTAGCCGTAATGATTTATCCTGCGTACTCAAAATCAGCGGTCCCTATGGTACGGTTTTATTAACGGGTGATATTGAACGGCAGGCTGAGATAAAACTTATAAGACAATATAAGCAGCAGATCAAAGCCGATATCCTGATTGCACCTCACCATGGCAGTCGCAGTTCATCTTCTTCGACTTTTATCAAGCAGGTTTCTCCAAGCTATGTTTTATTTGCCAGTGGTCATCAAAACCGATACAACTTCCCCTCTGAAGAGGTAGTTGCCCGTTACCAGGATCTCGGCAGCAAAACATTTCAAACTGGTAAACAAGGTGCATTGTTTATCAAACTCGATCACCAATTTGATTTAATGCCCACTGGATGGCGAGAGCAACACCGTAGAATATGGATGCGTAACGCTACTGAATAAATGCGTTTTCACGTATCATGGCAACATTTCATTAACTGGGACGGATGGAGCATGCTGGAACTATTTAAAGCAGGTGGCTGGCTGATGTTACCGCTACTTGGCTGTTCGATAATTGCGATTGCAATTATTGCAGAGCGTTTTTGGAGCCTACAACAACGTCGTATCGCACCACCTGAATTAATTACCCAGATCTGGCAATGGTTACAATTCAAACAGATTGATCAATATCGCATTAACTCACTGCAAAAAAACTCGCCCCTTGGTCAAATTCTCGCTGCGGGTCTCATCAATCGCAACAGTTCCCGCGAAATTACCAAAGAAAGCATTGAAGATACTGGTCGCCATGTGACTCAGCTATTGGAACGCAACCTGAATACATTAGGTACTATTGCCGCTATCTCGCCCCTAATCGGTTTATTGGGCACCGTTATTGGCATGATCAAAGTTTTTGCCGTCATTACGCTGGAAGGTGTCGGAAATCCGGAAACACTGGCCGGCGGTATTTCTGAGGCATTACTGACCACTGCAGCTGGTCTGGTCGTCGCCATTCCCAGTGTGATTTTTTATCGTTATTTCCGAGGAAAAATCAATCAGCTGGTGGTCAGCATGGAAGAACAGGCCATGCAGTTAATTGAAATGTTACATGGCGAACGTGAGTTTGATCCTGATGAGGCGCGTTCTCAATGAAACTGCTGCCTCGTCACTCTGAAGAGCCCGACGTCAATCTGACGCCAATGATTGACGTGGTGTTTCTGCTATTACTGTTTTTTATGGTTTCCACCAGCTTTATTCGGGAAAGTTCTTTAAAAGTGGATTTACCTGAAGCCAGTGGTCAGGCACTGGCAGAACAGGAAACACCGATTGATATTATTATCCGGGCAAATGGAGAAGTGTTGGTTAATGAGACCCCAATAGCCGTTGCGACCCGCGATGCCTTAAGGGATTTACTGAAAACCACCGCAGGCGATAATGCTGATCCGCACATCATTATCAGCGCCGATGCCAATGCCGAATATCAACACATTGTTACAGCAATGGATGCCGCGCAATTACTTGGCTTTACCCGTTTGACACTGGCAACACGACAAAAAACTGCTGAGACTCCATGAAACAAATAGCCAATGAGATGAGCGCTGTACAACTGTATAAGCGTCTGCTTAATTATGTAAAACCCTATTGGATGGTTTTTGCAGCCGTCATTTTATCCATGCTGGTTTATGCTGGCAGTGAAACCGCGATGGCTGCTTTGATGAAACCGTTAATGGACGGCAGTTTTGTTGAGAAAGACCCATTTATTATTAAATGGATCCCCATTGCCTTAATCGCTATTTTTATTGTGCGTGGCATTGCAAACTTTCTGACCACATATGGTTTAGGCTGGATCGCCCGTAATGTGATTATGACCCTGCGATCCGAAATGTTTGATCGCTTGCTGACATTACCTGCCAGCTTTTATGATAAAAGCACTTCCGGGCAGTTGATGTCCAAACTACTGTATGACGTTGAGCAGGTAGCTGATGCAGCCACAGATGCCATCCTGGTATTGGTTCGGGACACCTTGACCATTGTTGGCTTGCTGGCCTGGATGATTTATCTGAATGGCTTGCTTTCGTTAATTATTTTACTAACGGTGCCGTTTATCGGTCTGCTGGTCTACAAAATCAGTTCACGTTTCCGACGCATCAGTAAAACTATTCAGGATTCAATGGGCGATGTAAGCCATACCTCCAGTGAAGTGATTGAAGGCCACCGTGAAGTGAAAACGTTTGGCAGCCAACAATATGAAGCCAAACGGTTTGATAAGGTCAATCAGCTCAACCGTCGTCAACGAATGAAAAAGATCGCCACTGAAGCGACCAGTCAGCCAATTATCGAATTAATAGCTGTACTTGGACTGGCTGTGGTGATTTATCTGGCCACCCTGCCGCAGATGCTTGATCAGATCACCGTGGGCACCTTTATCTCGTTTATAACGGCGATGTTTATGATCCTGACACCGCTAAAACGCCTGACCAAACTCAACTCCAAACTGCAGGCCGGTATCGCAGCCGCCGATAGTGTATTTACTATGCTGGATCAACAACCGGAAGCAGACACGGGTAAACAGCAACTGGAACGTGCCAGAGGCGACATACGCTTTCAACAGGTTGGTTTTCAGTACAACGCTAACTCTCGAAAGGTTCTGGACGATATCAGCTTTGAGGTAAAAGCCGGTCAAACCATTGCGTTTGTAGGGCATTCCGGAAGCGGCAAAACCACATTGGTTAGTCTGTTACCGCGGTTTTATTCGCCTACAGAGGGTCAGATATTCATTGATGAAATGGATATCAGCGATCTCCAATTGCTGGATTTACGTAAACAGATTTCCCTGGTAAATCAACAGGTTATTCTGTTTAACGATACGATTGCCAATAATATTACTTATGGTCAAAAAAAAGTCGTGGCTGAAGAACGTATTATTGCGGCAGCCAAAGCAGCACATGCCTGGGAGTTTATACAGAAACTACCGGAAGGCCTGCAGACTGAGGTCGGCCAGAATGGCGTTTTATTGTCTGGTGGACAGCGACAACGACTGGCTATTGCCCGGGCACTATTGCGTGACACGCCCATTCTGATTCTCGATGAAGCCACCGCCTCACTGGATTCGGAAGCCGAAAGACATATTCAGTCAGCACTGGAAAATCTGATGCAAAGCCGAACCACATTGGTGATCGCGCATCGACTATCCACTATCGAAAAAGCCGATATTATTGTGGTGATGCATGATGGTCGAATTGTTGAAACCGGAACCCATCAGCAATTGATCAGTAAGGGTGATCATTACGCAGAACTTCACCGGCTGCAGTTCCAACAACAATAATGAAGACTGATTGGCTAATTAAGAGCTGGTACCGACAATCCCTGGTCTCACTGTTCTTACGTCCAGTCAGCTGGTTATATCGATTCATTATCAGTCTAAGACGTCAGGCATATCGAAACGGCTTGTTCGAACAGCTATCACTTTCAGTGCCAGTCATTGTAGTGGGCAATATCAGTGTTGGCGGCAGTGGTAAAACGCCTTTTGTGATCTGGCTGGCCCAATATTTACAAAAGCAGGGCTGGCACCCGGGGATTATTAGTCGTGGTTATGGTGGCAAGGCCGATCATTATCCCTGCAGTGTTCAGCACGATAGTCTTGCTGCAGAGGTTGGTGATGAGCCCTTATTAATTCATCAGCGTACACAGTGTCCGGTTGTGGTGGCACCAGATCGAGTAGCGGCGGGTCAACAACTCTTAGCGGAAAATTACTGTAATGTGATTATCACCGACGATGGACTGCAGCATTACCGGCTAGATCGTAATATGGAAATTGTCATTATTGATGCCAAACGTGGACTTGGCAATCAATTATGTTTACCCGCGGGACCATTGCGTGAACCACTGTCCCGGCTTGAAACTGTTGATTTTAAAATTTTTCATGGTGAGTCCGATTCTAAGAGGCTAACCATGCAACTACAACTCCAGCAAGCAGTCCAGTTAAAAAATAATAACCACCAAAAATCATTAACTGAATTTGCTGAAACCCCTGTTTATGCAGTGGCCGGGATCGGTCATCCGCAACGTTTTTTTGACCAGTTGCAACAACTTGGTTTAACCATCATTCCCCATGCATTTGCTGATCATCATGCCTATACTGAAGCGGATTTCCAGTTTGCAAAGGCCTATCCCATACTGATGACTGAAAAAGATGCGGTAAAATGTCTGGGCTTTGCCACAGAAAACATGTGGTATGTGCCAGCGGAGGCTAAACTGAGCCCCTCACTTGGGCCAGCAATCGACAAAAAATTAAGAGAGCTTTAAATGGATAAAACCTTATTGGAAATACTTGCCTGCCCCGTCTGTAAGAGCAGTGTTTTATATCAGAAACAATCCCAGGAACTGGTGTGTAAAGCCTGCCGTGTGGCGTATCCCATTCGTGATGAAATTCCGGTGATGTTAATTGATGAAGCACGCGAACTGACGGCCGAAGAAACCTACTGATGCAATTTAAAATCATTATTCCGGCCCGCTTTGCTTCAAGCCGGCTGCCAGGAAAGCCTTTACGTCAAATTGTCCGTAAACCGATGATTCAGCATGTCTATGAAAGAGCTCTGGAAAGTGAAGCCAGTGAAGTCATTATCGCAACAGATGATCAGCGTATTGCCGAGGCGGCGAAAAGTTTTGGTGCAGATGTCTGCATGACCCGGGATGATCATATTTCCGGCACTGATCGTTTGGCAGAAGTGGCTCAGTTAAGGGCATTTCATGGCGATGATTTAGTAGTCAATGTACAGGGAGATGAGCCCTGTTTGCCAGCCGTGTTGATTAATCAGGTGGCAGCGGATCTGGCGCACCATCGTGAAGCCGCAATTACTACATTATACAGCCCGCTAGAAAACGCTGAACAGGTATTTGATCCTAATATCGTTAAAGTAGTGGTGGATGCTAAAGGTTATGCGATGTATTTCAGCCGCGCCCCTATTCCATGGTTACGCGAGCATTTTAATAACAAACAGGCACTCGAAAACGTCACTATGCCGCATTTAAAGCATGTTGGCATGTACGCCTATCGAGCAGATTTTTTGCATCGTTATCATGAATTACCGCCTGCGCCGCCGGAACAATTTGAATCATTGGAACAGCTTCGGGCGCTTTACCATGGCAATCGGATTCATTTGACAGAAGCTCAGGTTGATCCGGGACATGGAGTTGATACTGAACAGGATTTACTGGCCGTAGAGGCCTTGCTCTCTCAGTAATTGATCGAGCCCAGCTGAGACTAATTCGGCATGTAACTCACCTTCACCATCAAAAACCGGTAAAACATGGGTCACAGGAACCGGGCGATGCCCTTCTCCATACTGTGTTGGCTGGATATTACTGTCCTGATTGAGCTCCTGTAATACCAGCTCACAGCCATCCAGCAACTCAATAATTTCACAGCGTTGATGATGGTATACAACTTGCTGACCAATAAGGTTCAGCAAGTCGTCACAGCTAAATTTATGATTCCTTGGCATCTGCTTTAGGACTCTCTTCAGTTGGCTTTGGTTTTTCAACTGGCTTTGGTTTTTCAACCTTCTGAGTCTCATTATCAGCCGAAGCAGGATTTTTTTCTACTTCTTTTGCATCACGATTTTCTTTATCTTTCGCAGGTGATCCGCGACGACGACGATTATTAGTCGAGGCCCCGGTGCTGGTACGCGAACGACGTGGCGCAGATTTAGCCGGAATCTTGTTACCGTCTACTTCCGGCTCCGTCGATACTGGAATAGCATTGCCATTTATTTCCGGTTCCGGTTCAGGAATAGCATTACCATTGACTTCCGGTGGAGGTGTCGGAATGGCATTGCCCTTTTCCGGACGTTCCACTTTTTCAGAGGTTTCAGGGTTCTCAGTCGCTACTGTTCCAGCCGGTGTTGCATCACCCTCACCACGTCCGCGACGACGACGTCCACCCCGACGTGAACGTTTGGCATTAGGATTGCGTGCTTTTTCATCTCCAGCAGTCTCAGCTGCAGGTTTCTCATCTGCGGCAGCAACTTTGGTGGATGCTTCAGGTACTTTGTTATTTTGCCCCTCTTCGCTGGCAGCATTTTCCGGCCGACGGGGACGGTTATTATTGCGTCGGTTGGTATTATTTCGTCCTCGACTACGACGATTTTGATTACGGGTTTCTTTTTCCACATCAGTCTCTTTAACAACAGAAGCGGGTTTGTTCACTTCTGGTTCTTCTACCGGAGCTCCGGTTAATACACCTAACAGACGTTTTAACAGACTTGGCTTACGTTCAGCCGCTGCTGCAGGTTTAATAATCGGTGCAGGTGCAATTGGTGCAATACCGGTAACGGCAGGCTGTTCCATAACCGGTTTTTCTTTTAAGACTACGGTTGCTTCAATTTCAGGCGTCGTAATCAACTGATGGCTACTTGTCTGTTTTTCATTACCATCTTTAATACGTTCAATATCATAATGTGGTGTTTCCAGATGCGGATTAGGAATCAGCACCAAACGTACCCCATGACGTTTCTCGATCGTATCGATCTGAGCACGTTTTTCATTCAACATGAATGTCGCGACAGAAACCGGTAATTGAATCACCAGCTGGCTGACGCTGTCTTTAGTTGCTTCTTCTTCAACCAGTCGTAATACAGCTAAACCTAACGACTCTACGCCACGCACATGGCCTAAACCGGCACAACGTGGACAGACTTCCTGATGCGCATCTCCCAACGCCGGGCGTAAACGCTGACGTGACATTTCCAGCAAACCAAACCGTGAAATGCGGCCAATCTGTACGCGAGCACGATCTGATTTGAGATGGTCACGCAGACGGTTTTCCACCTCACGCTGATTACGGGTAGGTCCCATATCAATAAAGTCGATAACCACCAGTCCACCCAAATCACGTAAACGTAATTGACGGGCAATTTCTTCAGCCGCTTCCAGATTGGTATTCAGGGCCGTTTCCTCGATATCGCCGCCCTTATTGGCACGCGCCGAGTTCACGTCAATTGAGATCAATGCTTCAGTGGGGTCGATTACCAGAGCGCCACCGGAAGGCAGTCTCACTTCGTGACGGAAAGCGCTTTCAATCTGGCTTTCCAGCTGGTAACGAGTAAACAACGGAACTTTGTCCTGGTACAGCTTGAATTTGCTGAGTTCATGCGGCATAACCATGCGCATGAAATCATAACCGGTTTGATAAACTTCAGGAGAATCCACCAGAATTTCACCAATGTCTTTACGCAAATAGTCACGTAACGCACGAATGATGATGTTGCTTTCCTGATACACCAGAAATGGTGCATTCCGATCTTTGGTGGCTACATCAATAGCTGTCCAGAGCTGGACAAGATATTCCAGATCCCACTGCAGTTCTTCGGTTTGTTTTCCAACGCCGGCGGTGCGAACAATCATACCCATGCCATCAGGAACTTCCAGGTCGCGCAAGGCTTCTTGCAGTTCCGCACGTTCATCGCCTTCAATCCGGCGTGAAATTCCACCAGCACGTGGGCTATTAGGCATTAAAACAAGATAACGACCGGCCAGGCTGATAAATGTGGTGAGGGCTGCGCCTTTGTTACCACGTTCTTCTTTTTCGATTTGAATGACCAGTTCCTGGCCAACTGAAAGTACATCCTGAACATTGATTCGGCCGTTGTTGTCGCCGTCATCCTTATTTTGTCGGAAATAGCTTTTACTGATTTCTTTGAGTGGCAGAAAGCCTTGACGTTCAGAACCGTATTCAACAAAAACCGCTTCAAGACTCGGTTCTACACGAGTGATTTTACCTTTGTAAATATTACCTTTTTTCTGTTCTCTGGAAGGAGTATCGATATCTAGATCGAACAAGCGCTGGCCATCGACCATCGCAACACGCAACTCTTCTT
>Ga0207883_1000063_pt1 | contig 67610 bp, 59 predicted proteins | sample MalvirmetaMSP109_FD_184229 | JGI IMG/M metagenome (GOLD analysis project Ga0207883, IMG submission 184229) | Marine viral communities from the Deep Pacific Ocean - MSP-109 (SPAdes) | ecosystem: Environmental > Aquatic > Marine > Oceanic | place: Pacific Ocean | collected 2011-05-21 | reverse complement strand
ACACCGTCACGTTGCTCTGCCACCGCGGTGGTTTCCAGCCAGGTGGCATCGGAACCATGCTCGGGTTCGGTCAGCCCGAAAGCCACCCCTACTGTGCCGGCGATACTACCGGGTATGAAAGCCGCCTTCTGGGCCTCGCTGCCAAAGTCACGAAACGCGAGGGTAGTAGGGAAATTGCCCACGATACTGTGCTCGTTCTGCAGATCGCAGTGCAAACCGATGCCTTTCGCCGCCAGGTGCTCGCGCACCACGGCCATGTCCAGGTTACTGGCGTCCCCGCCGCCGTACTCGCCCGGCAGCGCGTAAGCGAGGAAGCCCGCATCGCGCGCCAGACGGCGCGCCTCGGCCAGCAGTGCCTCCCACTCGCGGCTGGGAAGCCCGTCTCTCTCCCAGTCGGTGCGGGCGAATTCCCGGCGATGGTCGAAGAAGCGCTTGTTGTCGCCCTGCGCTTCCAGCGGCTTCAGTTGCTCCTCAATGAAGGCATCCAGGCGATGCAGGAGTTCACAGAGGGTATCGGAGATGAGGACATTCACCCGACCGCACCCGGTTCTGCCACACCGGCGGCAGCCGCGAGCTCAGGCCAGCGCTGTCGGGCCTGTTTGAATCCGGAGTAGCGTGGGTTGTCGATCGCCATCTGGCGCAGGGTGCGCTGACGCAGGTAGTCGATAAACTCGTCGCTCGCCTGCAGTCGGCCATCGCGCAACGCCAGGCTGAGCGCCCGGGCGGCTGAATGATCACCCCCGGCCTGCGATGACCCCGCCGCAGCGGGGGCCAGCCAGCGCGACTGCGCCTCGCGATCGAGCTCCAGGATTTCCCCCCGCGCTGTAATTTCGCGACTGACAATAGCCAGGCTATTGGCGGCGACGCGCGTTGTGTAGGCGTCGAACCCCTCCAGCTGGGGCAGTACGGACTGACGCAGAAAACCCTGCACTGCAGCCAGCAGCTCCGTGGCATCGGTATGGCTCATTTTCTCTCCTTTGGTCGTCTGGATGTCGATGCAGCCTTGCTACAGCCGATCTTCCAGCAACAGCAGCAAATCCATTTCGGACTCTGAAACCCGTCGGCCAACCGCGGCGCGCTCCAGCGTCGGGTCTGCTCCGCTGCGGTACAGGTCTACCATGGTCAGGCACACCAGTCCCCAACCCAGTGCGCAGAACACCTCCCAGTAGTGGATGGTGTCCATGTCCGGGGCCCAGCCTGCCACCTCACGGTAACCCGCCAGCAATTCGTCATAATCGCCAAAGCCGCCTACCGGTTTGTCCGAATAGCCGAAGCGCCACACATTGCCGCACAGGTATCCCAGGTCCTCAGCCGGGTCACCGCAATGCGCCAGCTCCCAGTCAAGTACAGCCACCAGCCCCTGCTCGTCCACCAGCAGATTGCCGTTGCGAAAATCGCCGTGTAGCAGGCAGTGACGCCGCTGGGGCGGCGCATGTTGGCGCAGCCAGTTAAGCGCCAACTGGTGCACGGGCGACGCGTTACCGAAGCGATCCAGTAAACCCTGGTGACCATCGAGACGTTCAGACAGCGTCTGGTTTGGCACTTCCCGGGGGAGTTGCTCCGGGTTCACGCGGTGCAAACGGGCCAGCGTCTCGCCGCACTGCCAGGCCAGATGACGGCGGGCAGCGGCGTAGCGGTCGTCTGCCAGAATACGCCCGGGAAGCGCCTCTCCCCGCTCGCGGCTCATGATGTAGCCGGGACCCAGGATGTCGCTCTCGGACAGCGCGCACAGTACCGTTGGCACCGGAACGCCCTGCTCTGCCACCAGTGGCAGCAGCGCCGCCTCCGCACTGAGCGGCAGCTCCGATACGGCAGCTGCGGATTCCCCCGGTCGCAGAGGCGAGCGGCGCAGAATCAGCGGCCGTGCAACGCTTTCCTGAACCAGATCAAACGCCCAGGTTTCCATGTTGGCACCGCCGGAAAGCCGGCGCAGGCCCTGGATGCTATTCTCGCCGTCGGCACCATGAGATGCGAGTACGTCCGCCAGTGCAAGTGGGGTGACCACATCGCCACCTGATGCCTGCTCAGAACTCAAAGCGGTTCACCTTTTCACCGGGTGTCACCTGTCCCTGCATACCCACCGGGTCGCAGTCCATCAGCGTCTGCAGCGCGGCCATATCACCTCGCGGTGTATTGGCAAGGAAGCGCCGGCCATCCTCCATGCGGCCAATCAGCATGCCGCGACTGGGCCCCTCTTTGTCAAAACCCACCGCGCAGGCTTCGATGGTGCCCCGCCCGCTCGGTCGATCATTTACCTGCAACCGCGGAGACGCGTCTATTGCCGCTTGCAGATCTGGGCGTGCAAGCGCCCAGGGCTGAGTGCCCGCCTCGCGCGAATAGACCCCCACCGCGTGCTTGGTCAGGTAATTGCCGTTGGCCGTCACCACGGCGTGATCGCCCTGCCGCGCCTGCAGCCGCGACACGACTTCCGCAATGGCGTGCAGCGAATAGTTATTCCCGGGGCCGCCAAACAGGGTAAGCCCACCGGTTACCGTCACGCCGCGTGGGTCCTCCAAGTCGAGGCCGAGGGCATTGCATGCCACCTGCACGGCGGACGGGAAACAGCTGTAGAGATCGAACAGGTCAATCGCGGAAAGCGGCAATCCGGCCTGCTGCAGGGCACTTTGGGCACAGGCCGCAAGCGCAGGAGACTCATGCAGCACCGGACGCTCACTGACGTTCCAGATGTCGCAGGCTGCCGCACCACCGCGCAGAAAAATCCAGCGCGCCGGATCAAGCCCCAGACGACGGGCCTCGCCAACCGTTGTCATGATGACCGAGGCCGCCATATCCACGGCCAATATGGCATTCATGCATTTGGTGTAGGGCCAGGTGATCATGCGGTTGCCGTTGCCTGTGTCTACCGCCTCTTCCGCCGTCAGTTCGGTGCGACGCCAGGCCAGTGGGTTCGCCGCAGCCACTTTGCTCATGCGACTCACCAGGCCACCGAGTCGCTGCATATGTGTCGCATGATCCCAGCCAGCTGCATGACGCAGCGCACTCTCAAACATCGGGTAGATGCGAATAGGCTCAACCAGTCCGTGGGCCCATTCACTGTCCGTGCAGGCGATCCGGTTGTCGCCCAGCTGCACCGCCGTATGGCGACCACCCTGCTGCCAGTGGCTGATGTCAGCCCCGGATGACAGCGCACCAAACAGTGTGTACATCAACTCTGCACCGCTGATCAGGACTGCTTTTGATTCACCGGCTGCCAGACGGTCAACGAAGTAATTCACCAGCAATTGCGGCGTATTGCCGCCCACATCCGCCTCAAAGGTCTTCGCCTTGATGCCCAGGCGCTGACAGAGGGCATCACTGGCGTGCGGGGGCAGAATTTTCGCCAGATCCGGCACCTGTGCCGCCAGGAACGGCACCGTGGCCACCGTATCGATGGCGTCGCGCAATGCCGGACAGTGCGCATCGTCGAGCGCCGCACGGGATATGCTTTCAAGGGCATCAATCAGGCTGCGTGCAGGGTCCCGGTCCCGCCAGGTGTGCTGCGCCTGGGCAACAAAGATGGGTTGGTCGTCAGTCATGGGCTCTCATCATCGTTTATTCTCGTGAAAGGTGCTCAGGCCGCCACCACAGCCTCGGGCGCAGCCGCGGCAAAAGCCGGTAACTGCGCCAGATGTTCAGTGATGGCGACCAGCCGTGGATACGGCGCCAGATCCTGCTGGAAACGCCGCGCATTGTACATCTGGGGCACCAGGCAGATATCCGCCAGTGTAGGCCGGCTACCGAAACAGTAGTGCTCCCCCGTGACCTGTTGCTCCAGGGCTGTGAAACCGAGCGCGATCCAATGCTGATACCAGGCGAGCTTGGCCTCCTCGTTGAGGCCCACTGAATCGACCAGGTAGCGCTGCACACGCAGGTTATTCAGCGGGTGAATGTCGCAGGCAATGGCCTGCACCATGGACCTCACACGAGCACGCTCAAGCGCCCCTGCTGGCAGCAGGGGCGGCTCCGGAACCGTCTCTTCCAGCCACTCCAGTATCGCAATGGACTGGGTTAGCAGCTGTCCCTCGCCTGTGATCAGCGCGGGCACGAGACCCTGGGGATTACGCTGCAGGTAATCGGCCGCGGACTGCACGTCGCGCATGAGGTCGATGGGCAGTGAGGTGTACTCAAGGCCTTTCAGATTCAGGCCAATGCGCACGCGAAACGCGGCCGAGGAGCGCCAGTAGTCATAGAGCTGCAGGTCTGTCACGCGTGATCTGGCCCGGTCAGGCCAGAACCTCGGCAAGGAAGTCCCGCAATGCCTGCGCGGAGCGACGATCTGCATCTGGACTGTAGACCGCCCCGAAACCCGGGTCATTAGCCGCCGGATTGGTAAAGGCATGCAGGGTGTTGCCGTAGGCATGAATCTGCCAGTCGGCACCGCCCGCAGTCAGCTCCGCCGCGAGCGCCAGCACACTCTCCGGCGGCACCATGGGGTCATCATAGCCATGCAGGCAGAGTACCTTGGCACGGATTGCAGGCGCCGACCCTGTCTCCGGTGCATTGAACAGGCCGTGGAAACTGACCACGCCCCGGACATCAGCACCGCTGCGGGCGAGGTCCAGCACGGTGAGCCCACCGAAGCAGTAGCCCATCGCTGCGAGTCGGCTGGAATCCACTTCGGCCTGCTCACTCATCACGGAGACTGCTTTGTTCACCAGAGCCTGCAACAGGGCCCGATCGCCCAACAGCGGCGCGATGAGCGCCTGACATTGCTCTGCACCCTCCCCGCGCACCCCCTTGCCGAACATATCCAGGGCGAAGCCGACATAACCGGCTTCTGCCAGCGCCACGGCCTTACCCTGCTCAAACTCACTGCGTCCGGCCCAGGTATGCGCCACTGCCACACCTGGTCGCGGCTGGGTGGCGGCGTCATCCCAGGCAAAAAAGCCTTCATAGGTCACCCCTGCGTGGGCGTACTCAATCAAACGCGTTTGTATGGACATGCTTGCTCCTTCACAGAAAAGTCCTAGCCTAGACGATGCCGCCGACTCAGGCCAGTCCCTGCACAACCCGCAGGCAGGGCTGACCGTCGTGTTCCACCAGGCCATGGATCTCGATACCCGACTGGGCGTTATACAGATCGCAGAGGAAAACGGCGATGTCCCGGGAAATACGCTGGCCCGGTACCAGGACGGGGATGCCCGGAGGATAGGGCACCACCTGGTCGGCGCTGACGGCCCCCACCAGCGCCGCATTAGGGCCCTGCCCAGCGCCCTGCAGCGGGAGCCTGTCCGCAGGCGCGAAGTAGGCTTCGCGGGGCAGACAGGCGAAGTCAGTCAGCGACGGCAACCCGGCGGCCCCCCGACGCGTCACGCCGTCAGCGCGCGCACCGGGCGCTTTGCGCGCCAGCGCCTGCAGGGCGTTCAGCAACCGCAACACCTTGCTCTCTGTAGAGCCGAGGGTAACCAGGATACTCAGGGTGTTGTGGGTCACTTTCTCGACCTGGATGCCGTAATCCTCAAACAGGGCCAGCTGTAACTGGCGCGCCGAATATCCGGAGGCCGACACATCCACGCTGAGTTTCAGGGGGTCCAGACGGATGCCATCGTCCCGCAGGCTCTGCGGCAACATGTCTTCAAGCGTCAGGACCCTGAATACGCCCGTGCGGTCAATACCCTCACGCAGTTGACCGGCAATCCGCAAGCAGCCCTGCAAACGGGCGAAGCCCTCAAGGCTCATCTGTTTACGGGCTACGTCAAGGCTGGCGATCATGGCGTATTGCGGACTGGTGGATGTGTGCATATTGAGATTTTCACGGAAGCGATACAGGTCGAAGTCCGGATCTGCGACATGAATCATGCTCGCCTGGGAGAACGCAGAGAGCATCTTGTGCGTGCTTTGCGTGACGTAGTCAGCTGCACAGTCGAGGGCACAGGGATGCAGTTCAGGGTGAAAGCGACCGTGCGCGTACCAGGCTTCATCGACCAACACCTTCATTCCCGCTGCGTGTGCATGTCGAATCAGCGGCGCAAGATTGTAGCGAAACCCGTCATAGGTGCAGCTGGTCAGCACTAGAAGGCGCGCATCCGGGTGCGCGTCAATCGCCCCTAACACCACCTCCTGTGGTACCGGCCCGTAGAATCCGAAGCGGGTATTCATGGAGGCTGCGAGATACACCGGTTCAACACCGAACAGCACCACGGCGTGGTGCACCGATTTATGACAGGCCTGATCCAGAATGACCTTCCCGCCGGCGCCGACAAGCTGCTGCAAAATCACCTTGTTCGCCGTGGAGGTGCCGTTGGTCACAAAAAAGGTGTGCCGGGCGCCGAAGGCCTCGGCCGCCAGCGCCTGTGCTTCCTGTATTACGCTGTGCGGCTCCAGCAGGGAGTCCAGCGTCTGCACCGATACCGACAGGTCGGTGTTGAAGATGTGCTCACCCATCAGTTCATAAAAATCAGCCACCCAGGGGCTGTCTCGCAGGCTGTCACCCCCGGAATGACCAGGCGTATGCCAGGCATCCTTGGCGCTGTACACGTAGTCACGCAGGGTGTCGGCGAAGGGCGTGCGTGCACGGCGCTGCAGCGCAGACACGACCTGCCGAAACAGATGCGCCGGTTTGGTGTCCTCACGGTGCAGCAGTTCCACAGCAAGCGTTTCAGGGTGTGCGTCGCCCGCGGGCATCAGGAAAATATCCACTCCGGGACGCCGCGCGGCAAGTGCCGGCAAGACAGTCGCGCTATCGGGCAGCGTCGTCGCATCCACCACCAGGGTCTGCAGCAGCCCGTCGTCCTGCGCAAGTCGCAGGGCATCCGCGCCGGACGCCACGGCAAGAAACTGGAAATCACAGCGCGGGGGACGCCGCTCGAGGGCAGCGCATGCGGTCAATTGGGCTACCCAGCGGGCCGCAAACGCGTCATCACCGCTGACAATGGCAACGTGAACCTGGGGTTCTCGCATGACGCCCTACCTGTAGTGAGTGTTCAGCCCGGAGCCTTCTGGTAGGCCGCGGGATCGAGCCTGCGCATCTCAGCTTCAATCCAGCGCTCTACCTCATCCATCAGCTCGCCTGGGTCACGGTCCAACGCTGAGACGGGAGTGCCAATCGACACGTCAATCACACCCGGTATAAACGAAAAAGTGCGCCGCGGCCAGCAGCGCCCGGAGGTCACCGCAATGGGGATGACGCTCGCACCGGTGGCCACCGCAAGGCGCGTAGCGCCACTCTTGTACTGCCCCTTGCTGCCACGGGCCGTGCGGGTGCCCTCCGGAAACATGATGACCCACTTGCCCCGGTCCATCAGCTCCCTGCCCTGCGCTGCCACCTTACCCCAGGCTTCGGACCGCTTGCTGCGATCAATATGCACCATCTTCAAACGGGCGAGGCACCAGCCAAAAACGGGGATGTAAAGCAGCTCCTTTTTGAACACGTAAGCCAGCGGGTGCGGCGTCATGCTGGGAAAAAAGAAGGTTTCCCAGGTCGACTGGTGCTTGGGGCAGAGCACGATCCGACGCATGTCATCTGCTGCAGGCAGGTTTTCGATGCCATGGATGCGGTACTGCACACCGGCAACAATTCGTGCCACCTCGATCACGCCACGCAGCCAGGGCACGGCGAACCACCACCAGAGCCGGGTGTCATTCACAAACACTGACATGACCACCAGCGCCAATCCGCAGGGGATCACCGTGACCACCATCCACAGGAATACCAGCAGGGAGCGCAGTGCGTTCACAGCTCGCCGCCCTCCGCAACAGGTACGCCCGCGCTGGCCAGAAATTCCGCAACATTGGCGAAGGCCTCCTCGGCCTCTTCCAGTTCGGGGGTAAACATCTGCCACACGTGGACCATATGCGGCCAGGTTTGCAGCACGACCAGCGAACCGGCTTCTTCGGCGCGCGCCGCATAGCGACGGGAGTCATCCAGCAGCATTTCCTGTTCGCTGACCTGTAGCAGGGTCGGCGGCAGTCCGGCCAGATTTCCGCGCAGCGGAGACACGTCCGGGTGTGAGGGCGGCAGGCGATTGGTAAACCAGGTGCCCCATAGCAACAGCAGAGCCGGGACTTTCGCCATCCAACTGAACATGGGGCCGAGCATGGGATCGGTGGCGAGATTGCTGCGTAAACTGCCGCTGCTCATCGTCACGTCCGTGGAGGGCGAGAAGCCAATCGCGGCATCAGCCTGACGCAGGCCCTCGTCGCGAATCCACGCAATCAGACCCAGGGTGAGGCTGCCACCGGCGGAATCACCACCCACCATCGCGTAATCCAGCGGCGCGGGACCGTCGGGGCCATTGTCCACCAGCCAGCGCCAGGCATTGCGGCAATCGTTGATACCGTCGATGCGCCTGTGCTCAGGGAGCAATCGATAGTCCAGGGAGAACACCGCTGCCCCGGTCAGCCGCGCCAGCCGATCGGTGATTGCGCGGTGACTCAGGGGACTGCCAGCAATCCAGGCACCGCCATGAATGTACAAAAAGCGACGCCTGGCATCGAAACCCGGCGCCAGGACCCACTCGCCTTTAACACCCGGCTCGTCAACGGGCACAAAACGGGACGCAAACTGCCTGCCCTCGCTGAGCCCATCCATAATGCGACGCATGTGCAACAGACGATCGCGCCCACGCATCGACTGCCCTGTCGGCAACATCTCGCGCAACCGCTGCAATACCTCCGCGTGCCCCGCGCTGGGTGGTATCGTCGGTGCCGGCAGCTGCGTACCGTCAAAGCGGGAGAGGTCCGCTCCGCGCAGGTAAAGCAGGCTGAATATAACGAGTGCCAGAACGACAACAACAAACCAGACCATGCGAGTTCCCCGGGGCTGTGAGGGCTGCATTAAACCAGAAGGCCGGTAGGCTGCACAACGCGAGGCGGCAGCGGAATTGGCGTGGCAAACAGTCCGGGCGAGAATTTGCCTCAGTGTCCCCGACCAGTATACTGGCGAAGCCAGCCATCGCGGCAGGAGCGCAATGAGCAGACAGCAGCCCGCCCAGTCAGGCATCGCGGAGAATACAGGTTCGTCGGGAACAGCCCATGGCGCGCCCACTGACCAGGCTGTGGGCGCCGGGCTTCTCATTGGTCTCGGTGCACTGACACTGGCCGCGGTACTGATAGGGCTACTCCTGCCGTACTGGGGATCCCCGCCAGCACCGCGGGCCAACGACACACCACCGGTCGAGGCCTTCAATGGGCGCGCGTTCAGCCCCACACGCGCCGAGTCCTCACAGATTGAGGGCACTGCGCAGGTCATTCGCACCATGCTGGGCAATGAAGCCGTCTTCAGCATCACAACGCGCGTGCCACTGCAACAATACCCGTTCATCCGTTTGGACCTGACCGGCGGTGCCTCCCTGCGGTACTTCCTGTTCTGGCGAACTGCGGAACAACCAGAGCAACAGTTTTTTGCACCGCTGGCGGGTGCCGGGCGTGGCGTATCCTGGCACGCCTTCCCCGACCCCGCACTCTGGAATGGCACGGCAACCACGGTGGCGATTGGTGCGTTTGGCAATCCTGCAGGTGCACCCATCACATTGCGCAGCCTCGGTTTCCATGGCGATTCCCGCCGGGCCCGGTTCGCCTCCGCGTGGACGCTCTGGCATGCGGGCGGTAGCTGGCCGGCATCCGGCATCAATCGCTACATGGGGACACCCCTGCAGGCCGGAGCTGTATTCCCCGTCGCGTGGATTGGGCTGTGGGCTTTCCTTGGGACAAGCATGGCTGTGCTCTGGGTATTGTGGCGCCGCGTCGGCAGACGCACCGCAATCACCGCGGCGCTGCTGACGATATTCATGCCGTGGCTGCTTCTCGACCGGCTGTGGCAGGCACAGCTGCAGCGTCAGGTGACGTTGACGGACGCCGCGTTCGGCGACAGAACGCAGGCCGAAAAACACGCCGCAGAAGCGGACGCTGACCTGCAGGACTATGCGACGCGCATCCGCGGGATGCTGGCGACCCCGGATGCCCGCGTGGTCCTGCTGCATGCCTCGGAGGGACACAATCACGATCGCCTGCGCCTGCAGTTCCACCTGCTCCCCGCCAACGTGTACAACTACGGATCCAGGCTGCTCGCGCCGGGAGAGATGCGCAGAGGTGACTACGTACTGACGCTGGGTGCCCTGCCGGGCTTCCAGTACTCACCGCGCGAGCAGCTGCTGGGCGACGGTCGTCATGTCTACCGGGCAAGACGCATCGATGCACATCCAGTGGGCAACCTCTATCTCATCTCCGGGTATGCGGGGACCGCCTCAACACCATGACTGCTGAAGTCCATCTACCATCGCTGGCCATTGCCCTGCTGCTTCCCTGGCTCGCCGGCGCTGTTACCGTCCGCAGGATTGTCGGGCCTGCCCCGGCCACGCTGCTTCTGGGGCACGGCTTCATGCTCGGGCAACTGCTGGTTATCCTGCTCGCACTGGCGTGGAACCGTGCCGGATTGACATTTGCGTTCACGCCGATGGCGCTCACACTGGCAGGCTTCAGCGCGTTACTTGCGCTGAACCAGGGCTGGAAAAGCGTTTCTCGCAGGCGTGGTCTCGCCCTCGGCTGGCGAGACGCTCTATGGCTGGTCCCGCTCGCTCTGTTCCTTGCGGAGCGTGGCGTCACGCTGACACAGGAAGTCCTGCTGCGGCCCCTCTTCGCCTGGGATGCCTGGATGAACTGGGTGCCGCGGGCCGTAGTCTGGTTTCATCACGGCGCAATGACACCCTTTGTATTGCCCGAGGCCTGGCTCGCCGCGAGCTCGGATACGACGCCCTACACCCTCGGCAACCCGCGGGCGAACCTGTATCCGCCAGGCATTCCACTCCTGGTTCTCTGGCAGATGCTTGCGGCGGGCACGCACGACAGCACCCTGCTCTACCTGCCCTGGCTGCTACTGCCTGCCGCGCTGGCCCTTGCGCTGTGGGGGCATTTGCGCCAGCACCGTGTACCGAGGCCACTCTGCGCCCTGGCCGTGTTTGCGTTGCTGAGCCAGCCCCTCGCCAATACACACGTCGCCCTCCCCGGCTATGCCGATCTCTGGCTCGGTGTGGCGTTTGCGCTCGGTGCGATGGCGTTGGCGGAATGGCACAGGAGCAACCATTGGTGCTGGGGGCTCCTCGCCGCGGCACTGGCCCTCTGCTGTGCAGTGTTCAAGGTGCCTGGCCTGGGCTTCGCTGGACTGATTATGGTCGGAGTGGGTGTTCTGGCCTGGCGGCCGCCCGTGCGCTGGATTGCCCGCGCGGTCCTCGCTGCGCTGGCGCTACTGATGATCGGTCTTCTTATGGGCCTACACCCCGTTTCGGCGCAGTTCCTCGCGGAAAACCTGGCAATACCCCTCCCTGAGCCACTGCCGACGCTGCGCATCGCGCCGGCTCCTCTACTGCCTTTGCTCTGGGACAATATGTTCCTGTACGGCAACTGGCACCTTTTCTGGCTGCTGTTGGCCGGGAGTTTTGCCGCGACTATTTTCACCCGCCATGCCGACGCACTGCGCAACATAGCCTGTCTGATGTTTGTGGGTGGCCTGGGGCTCTTGCTGGCCGTTTTCGGTCTGACCCACTACTTCAACCAGGTCGCGAATGGTGTGACGTTTGATCGCTCAATGCTCTATGTGGTGCCACTCGGCACCTACGTGGCGTTTGCCCTGTTGGCGGACCTGTGGGGTGTTCAGCAACACGCCGGGCACCGGGAATGACCCCAACGAACGACATACGCCTTGCGCGTTTTGCCCCACTGCTGGATGCCATTGCCCTGACCTCTGCGGGCGCTCTCAGCTGGTATTTACGCTTCGGGTCCGCGCCGGTGGAGGACCACTACCCGGTTGCCCTGCTTCTCGGCTTTCTCATGGCCCTGGTTTTGCTGCCTTTGGCGGGCGCCTACCGGAGACCGCGCTGGTCGCACCCGGTCTCCGGACTGCTTGCCGCCGCGCCAGGCATCCTGCTGTTGTACAGCGGATTACTCCTCGTTGCCTCACTGACCAAAACGACCGCCGACTTCTCCCGCATCTGGATGGTCGGGTGGGGCCTTTTAGGCATTGTGGCCATGGCCTGCTGGCGCCTGCTCCTGGATCCCGTCCTCCGGCAGGGTGCACGGAAGATAGCCATGCTGGGCACAGGTCACCTGGCCTGCTCCACAGTTCGCCACCTGCAGGCGAACAGTAAACACAATTGCGTGACGGGCATGTTCAGGCTTCCCGGAGAAAACCCCGCGCCCGCAGACAGCCTGCCAGCAGCGCTGCTTGGTGAACTGGATGATCTGGATCCGATGCTGATAAGTGGCAACCATGGCATTGATGAAATATGGCTGGCCCCGGATGCGACGCATGCCATCGACGATGCCGCGTTGCTCACGCGAATTCAGCAAATTAGCCTGCCGGTGCATTACGTGCCGGATCTGACCTTACTGCGGATCTTGCGACATCGGGTCAACGACATCGACGGTGTGACACTCATTGAACTCAACGCAACGGCACTGGACGGACCCGAGGCCATACTGAAGCGCATAATGGACTACACCCTGGCGGCAATGGCCCTGCTCATTCTGTCTCCGCTGCTAGTGTTGCTCGCGATCCTGATCCGGCTTGAATCTCCCGGCCCCGCCCTCTTTGTTCAGGCCCGCCATGGGGGTGGTGGGCGCATTATTCAGGTATTCAAGTTCCGCACAATGCGTGAGGGGGCGTGCCCTGAACGGCAGGCGAGGCGAGATGATCCCCGCATTACACGTCTCGGTGCTTTTCTTCGACGCAGCAGCCTGGATGAGTTGCCGCAGCTCTTCAATGTGCTGCGAGGCGACATGTCCCTGGTCGGTCCGAGGCCACATCCCCTGGCGCTGAACGAACAGTTTGGGCAACAGCTCGACACCTACATGCAGCGCCACCGGGTTAAACCCGGCATCACCGGCTGGGCGCAGATCAACGGATTTCGTGGAGAAACAGACACGCTGGAGAAAATGCAAAGCAGGCTGGAATACGACATCTACTACATCGAGAACTGGTCGCTTTGGCTGGACATAAAAATCCTGGCCAAAACCGCTCTCATGGGCTGGACCGGGCATAATGCCTACTGAAACTAGACGTATCGCGCGTCACCACTGCCTGACGATTGCCCGCCTCTGTAGCCACCTGTTGCGAACCCGTCATGACGCACAACACTAAGACCGAAACCGGTGAACTGGCAGGCAGGGAGATGCAGGCCTTCGCAGGTTGCGCAGTACGGCCCTGCAGCCTTCCAAAGCTGTTTGAGCACATGCAAGCCATGTTGGGGAGTGGTACCACCGGGGAAATCATCGGGCACCACAATCTGCACAGTCTGTATCTGGCGAACACTGACCCCGTTGTGCGTACGTTCTACGAGCAATGCCGCGACTGCTACATTGACGGCGTGGGCGTGTTGTGGCTTTTTCATCTGGCGGGAGTCCGGGAGCGCAAGGCTCAGCGCTTCTCCCTGATGGATTGCCTACCCGAGCTATTGACGCTGGCCGAACGCGCGTCACTGCGACTGTTCTATTTCGGCGGGTCCGCAACCAGTGTCGAGCGCGCGCGCAAGTGGATTAAGGGCCAGTGGCCAGAGCTTCACATCCAATTGCTCAATGGCTACATTGCCGACAGCGCTGAGGTCTTGGCAGAGATCAATGCCTTCGCACCCGACCTGTTGTTCGTTGGCCTGGGAATGCCCAAACAGGAATCCTGGATACTGCAACACCGCACACAGCTTAAAGCCGGGATCATTCTGCAGGCGGGTGGCACGCTGGATTACTACAGCGGTGAACAGGCGCAACCGCCCGCCTCCTGGTCACAGCGAGGTTTCGGCTGGCTTTATCGCCTGTTGCACGATCCACGGCGACTCTGGAAGCGCTACCTGCTCACTCCCTGGAGGTTGCTACCCGCGGTTTGGAGGCTTCGCCGAGGCTTGTCTGAAGAGCGCAGACGACAAACCCGAGAGACCACGAAACCGGGTTAGGAGGACGTCATCACAACGCAGCAAAGCCAGGGCGTAATTCACTGCCAGGCGACGTCTACGCCTGCCGCACAGCGGCCTGCTTCGCCCGGCCGCTTCTCTGAGCACGTCCTCGACCCGCGGGCGCAACTCTACGCGCATCGCAGCCTGGGACATTCTCAGGAACTGGCGTATGCGGGCAACCTGAAGATACCTGCGAGCACCTGCGCTCAGGCAGGCATAGGCATTGGCACCGTGAATCCGATAATAGAAGCCCGGCGTGGCGCTATAGTGCTTTTGCGCACCGAGCAATGAGCACAGACGCACGATAATACCATCTGCGGAGTTACGGGTAGCCGCATGGCTGGTTGTGCTGATCGCAAAAAAGCGGACAGCCCATCGCGGAATAACCACCCGGTCCGAGAGGCGCTCCCGGTGCTCCAGCAAGGTATCCCGCAGCGCACGACGCAAGGCGAGGCCAGAGGTCGGTGAACCCAGGAACTCACCACCCGCCCAGGTACTCCAGCGACTTGACCCGGTCAACCCCGGGGGAACTTCGATACGTGCAAGCATCGCTTTCGTTGCCCGCACGGCCTCCTCCGCTTCACCGCCGGGGGATGCTGCACAAAAGAAAAAGTCGGCGTCGGGATTCTGCTCGGCATGTCGCCGAAGTCTCGCCAGATAGCCGGGAAGGAAATAGTCATCGCTGTCCAGCAAGGCGCACAGGTCGCCGTGCGCCATGGAGAGCCCTTCCAGCACGGCGCTCAACTGCCCCCGGTTGGCCTGCCGGAGAACACGTACGTGCTGTTGCGCCGCATAGCTGGCGAGTATCTCCGCCGACCCATCCCCGGAGCCATCATCGACGACTATCAGTTCGTCCTGCGGAGCGAGTTGGGCAAGTACCGAGTCGAGTGCCTGTGGCAAGTACTGCGCGTAATTATAGTTGTTTACGACGACAGAAACGCTCAAACCCGAAGACGCCTCAGCGTGCGCGCGTTCCTGAGCTGGATTCATGCGAGATCGCCATGATGCCTGAAGTAGTCGATCGTGCGCTCGAGCCCATCAGCAAGGGGTACTGCAGGCTCCCAGCCAAGCAATTGTCTCGCCAGATCAATGTCAGGCTGGCGCTGGCGAGGGTCGTCCTGGGGCAGCGGTTCCTGCAACAAGGGCGACTGCGAGCGCGTCTGCGCGAGCACCTGTTCCGCCAGCTCCCGAATCGTAAACTCCACAGGGTTACCGAGGTTTACCGGCCCGGTGACCTCATCAGGTGTATTCATGAGCCTGATCAGTCCCTCTATGAGGTCGTCCACGTAGCAGAAAGATCGCGTCTGCTGGCCATCCCCATACAACGTGATCGGCGCTCCGCGCAAAGCCTGCACAATAAAATTGGAAACCACACGGCCATCATTGGGGTGCATTCGCGGTCCGTAGGTATTGAAAATGCGCGCCACCTTGATACGCAGCCCGTGCTGACGGAAATAATCGAAGAACAGTGTCTCCGCACAACGCTTGCCTTCGTCATAGCAGGCGCGTGGTCCCACGGGGTTTACCCTGCCCCAGTAATCCTCCTGCTGCGGATGCACCTCCGGATCTCCATACACTTCACTGGTCGATGCCTGCAGGATACTTGCGTTCACTCGCTTCGCCAGTCCCAGCATGTTGATCGCGCCATGCACACTGGTTTTGGTGGTCTGTACAGGATCCAGTTGATAGTGAATGGGAGACGCCGGACAGGCCAGATTGTAGATCTGGTCTACTTCGACGTAGAGTGGAAATGTCACGTCGTGACGCAGCAATTCGAAACGGGGATTTCCCAGCAGGTGCAGGACGTTGTCGCGGCTGCCGGTGAAGAAATTATCTACGCAAAGAACATCGTGACCATCCACGAGAAGTCGCTCACACAGATGACTGCCCAGAAAACCTGCTCCACCGGTAACCAGAACACGGGGGCGTGATGAAGAACGCATGATGGAGGCTCCGTTGCACAATAGGTGTCGGAAGGACAGCGCGGGGACACCAATCGCCGAACAAAACCACAGGGTACACAATCGAGGTTTTAGTGGCCAGTTTGTTCAGGGGAATCGGGAGAAGGCTGTCTTCCGGGGCCGTTGGAAGCCTGCCGGTTCCCGGAATAAACTGTTACCTATGTGACCGGAATGCACCCGGGGTTGGTGGCAGGGGCAGAAGGACTCGAACCCTCGACCTACGGCTTAGAAGGCCGTTGCTCTATCCAGCTGAGCTATACCCCCACAAATGGCTGATGGTGTAGTGCATCGGCGTTTGGTCTGCGCGCGGATCCCGACAATCGGAGACCTACCGGATGACAACGCCCCGCATTTCACGGGCGCGAGTATAGCACCCAGTCGACAAGTTGCCAGCTCACGCAGGCCCGAGACAGGAATGTGGGCAACACCGTAGACAGGGAGGGAGTGGGGTGGCCGACGGGTCTTGAACCCGCTACCTCCGGAGTCACAATCCGGTGCTCTACCAGGTGAGCTACGGCCACCACTGCAAAAGGGCTGAAAACAATACAACCAACTCGACAACCGTGGCCAATAGTTGGTCGGGGTAGAGAGATTCGAACTCCCGACATCCTGCTCCCAAAGCAGGCGCGCTACCAGACTGCGCTATACCCCGATATTCTGCCTGGACCAAACTGCGGTCCGTTTTCAGGGGGCGAATGATACTCAGCACCCGGCAGGGCGTCAACGTCAGTTTGGTCATAATATATCCCTTTCGCCCCGCACTGCTCTCCCATTCAGCGCGTGCGCATGGGACAATAGTCGCCCGCTCCCAACCTCAAACACAGGATACAGACCCATGTCAGCACTGGTTCTGGACGGCAAGGCTCTCGCGGCCAAAACCGAAGCCGAACTGCTCGCGCGCGTCGAGCAACTCAAAGCCCGCTCAGGCGGCAAAACACCGATTCTCGCCACCATACTGGTCGGTGACGACCCGGCCTCAGCGACTTACGTGAAAATGAAGGGGAACGCCTGCCGTCGCGTAGGCATGGAATCCCTGGCGGTTGAACTTCCCTCAACCACCAGCACGGATGAACTGCTGGAGGAGATTGCCCGGCTGAATGCCAACCCCGATGTGCACGGCATCCTGTTGCAGCACCCGGTGCCCGCCCAGATCGACGAACGCGCCTGCTTCGACGCCATCGCGCTGGAAAAAGATGTCGACGGTGTCACCTGCCTGGGTTTTGGGCGCATGGCGATGGGCGAGGAGGCGTACGGCTGTGCCACGCCCCAGGGCATCATGAGGATGCTGGAGAGTTACGGCGTTGAGATCGAAGGAAAACACGCCGTGGTGGTGGGGCGCAGCCCTATTCTGGGTAAACCCATGGCGATGATGCTGTTACAGAAAAATGCGACCGTGACCATTTGCCACTCCCGAACACAGGGCTTGCCGGCGTTGGTCGCCCAGGCAGACATTCTGGTGGGTGCGGTGGGCAAACCCGAGTTCATCAAGGCGGCCTGGGTCAAGCCCGGCGCGGTAGTGGTAGATGCGGGCTACCACCCGGGTGGCGTCGGCGACATCGAACTGGCGCCCCTGCTGGAGACCGCCAGTGCCTATACGCCGGTTCCCGGCGGTGTCGGGCCGATGACCATCAACACACTGATCATGCAGACCGTTGAATCCGGCGAGAAGTCACTGGGCTGAATCCTTGCGGACCCTCAGGCCCTGCGCCAGAGGGTCCCCTCGCGGCCATCCTCCAGTTCAACGCCCGCGTCCAGCAGCTGCTGACGAATCGCATCGGCGCGTGCAAAGTCCCTGTCCTGTTTCGCTGCCTGGCGCTCGGCGATAAGCGCTTCAATCGCCTCCGGCGCAATGTCATCGGCCGCTGCGCCGCCCTGCAGCCACGCCTCTGGTTCCTGCTGCAGTATGCCCAGCAATTTTCCGGCCGCCAGCAGGCGCGCCTTCAAACGGGGCTTGTCGGCCTCGGCGGCCTTGTGCAACTGCTTGGCCAGGGCGTGCAGTTCGGCAATCGCCAGTGGCGTGTTCAGGTCATCTTCCAGGGCGCAATAGAACCCCTCGGCCGAGAGATCTATATCATCGCTCTCTGGCACGGGCACGTCCTGCACTCCGCGCAAAGCGGTGTAAAATCCGCCCAGGTTGGCCTCCGCCTGCGCCAGAAGATCGGTGGAGAAGTTCAGCGGTGAGCGGTAGTGTGCCGAGAGCAGCGCGAAACGCAGCACCTCCCCGCGATAATGAGCCAGCAGTTCGCGCACCGTGCGGAAATTGCCCAGCGACTTGGACATCTTTTCACCGTCGATATCCAGATACGCGTTATGCATCCAGTAGCGCACATAATCACCACCGTGAGCGCAGCGGCTTTGCGCGATCTCGTTTTCGTGGTGCGGAAAAATCAGGTCACGGCCGCCGCCGTGAATATCAATGGTCTCGCCAAGGTGTGCGCGTATCATGGCAGAACACTCGAGGTGCCACCCTGGCCGGCCGCGCCCCCAGGGGCTGTCCCAGCCGGGATCCTCCGCAGCTGCCGGTTTCCAGAGCACGAAGTCACCCGGATGGCGCTTGTAATCGGCGACCTCCACACGCGCTCCTGCCAGCATATCGTCCAGTGACCGCCCGGAAAGGCGGCCGTAGTCCGGCATGGATTCCACGGCAAACAGCACATGACCCTCGCTGACATAGGCATGCCCCTTGGCCAGCAGGGTTTCGGTGAGCGCAATCATGCCGTCGATGTGGTGGGTGGCATGTGGCTCGAGCGTCGGCGGCAAGGCGTTCAATGCCGCCATATCCTCGCGATACTTGTTGGTAAACTCCGCGGTGACGTCCTCGATGCTGCGCCCGCTGTCCCGCGCGGCGGCGATGATTTTGTCATCGACATCGGTGATGTTGCGTGCGTAGATCACCTCGCGGTACTGGGTCTGCAGCAGCCGGAACAGAACATCGAACACCACCACCGGGCGCGCGTTACCGATGTGCGCCAGGTTGTAGACCGTAGGGCCACACACGTACATGGTGACACGGTCGGGCTGCAGTGGCTCAAATACCTCCTTGCGCGCACTCAGGGTGTTGTACAGCACAATGCTCATGCATCCTCCCCTGCCGCGGCCCAGGTGTCCCTCAGCCCTATCGTGCGGTTGAACACCGGATTTTCCGCAGTGTGGTCGTAGCGGTCAGCAACGAAGTAACCCTCCCGCTCAAACTGAAAGCCCTGCTCGGGCCTCGCGGCGGCGAGTGCCGGTTCAATCCAGGCACCCTCGACAACCCGCAGTGACGCGGGATTCAGCCACTCCAGATAGGCGTTATCGCCACGATCCGGTGCCTCATGGGTGAACAGGCGGTCGTAAAGGCGCACCGTGGCTCGACGCCCCTCGCTGGCAGACACCCACTGGATCACGCCCTTGGGTTTGACGCCATCTGCCGGATCGTTACCGAGCGTTCCCGGAATGGTCCGCGCATGTACGGCGATGATCTCTCCCGCCTCATCCCTGACCACCTCTGTCGCTTCGATGACATAAGCATTGCGCAGGCGAACGCGCTTGCCCAGCACAAGCCGCTTGTATTTCTTGTTGGCTTCTTCCCGGAAATCATCCGCGTCGATATACAGCTCCCGGGTAAAGGGCACCTCGCGGCTACCCAGATCTTCACGGCTGGGGTGCGAAGCAGCAGTGAGGACCTCGCGATGCGTCTCCGGAAGATCGGTGAGAATCACCTTGAGCGGGTTCAGCACGCACATACCGCGCGGCGCGTTGGTGTTCAGGTCATCGCGAATCGCGTGCTCCAGCATCGCGACATCAACCACGCCGTCACTGCGGGTCACGCCGATCATGTCGCAAAACGTGCGGATAGAGGCCGGGGTGAAGCCGCGCCGGCGCATCCCTGCAATCGTTGGCATACGCGGATCATCCCAGCCGCTGACAATCCCCTCGTCCACCAGCGCCTTCAGTTTGCGCTTGCTGGTGACGGTGTAATTCAGGTTGAGGCGTCCGAATTCATATTGACGCGGCCGCGTCGGCACCGGCAGGTGTTCGATCAACCAGTCGTACAGGGGGCGATGATCTTCGAACTCGAGGGTGCAGATCGAGTGGGTGACGCCCTCGATGGCGTCTTCCTGCCCGTGGGCGAAGTCATAGGTTGGATAGATCACCCAGGCGTCACCGGTCTGGTGATGGGGCACCTTGCGAATGCGATAGAGAATCGGATCGCGCATGTTCATATTGGGCGAAGCCATATCAATGCGGGCGCGCAGCACCCGGCTGCCCTCCTCGAATTCACCCGCACGCATGCGCTGCAGCAGGTCGAGATTTTCTTCCACTGAGCGACTGCGGAACGGACTGTTCCGGCCGGGCTCGGTCAGGGTTCCGCGATACTCACGAGCCTGCTCCGCATTCAGGTCACACACGTAGGCGTCACCATTACGCACCAGGTGCAGGGCCCAATCGAAAAACTGCTCGAAATACGCGGAGGCAAAGCGCACATCACCCGCCCACTGATAGCCCAGCCAGCGCACGTCTTCCTGGATGGCGTCGATGAACTCCTGGCTCTCCTTTTCCGGGTTGGTGTCATCGAACCGGAGATGGCAGTGCCCGCCGAAACGCTCCGCCAGGCCGAAATTCAGGCAGATCGATTTCGCGTGGCCGACATGCAGATAGCCGTTGGGCTCAGGCGGGAAACGGGTGACCACGGTCTGCACACGGCCAGCCGCGAGGTCGTCCGCGATGACCGTATGAAGGAAATTATTGCCAGGTTTGGTATCCATGCAGCCTTTTACTTCCCAAAAGCCGCGCATTATAGCCCCAGAGGCCCGGGGCGTGCAGCTATACTCTGGTGGCCGGGGCAGGTATTCGCAGCCACCTGTGGCAGCCCGCGCCGGCGCGGGCAGGATACGGGCGCAAAGTGTGTGCTAATGCCAAACGCACGCCGTGTGTTTTACAGGCAGGGAAAAGTCCGTATCATTGCGCTCTCTTTTTTCAATCGAGTTTTCCACTCCTTAACAAGGCGGCGTACCTGCAATGGTTATCATTAAAACGACCTTTGGCGATATCACTCTCACTCTCGACGCAGACAAGGCCCCCGTCACCGTGGCCAATTTTCTCAAACACGCGCGTGAAGGGTCTTATGACGGCACGATTTTTCACCGTGTTATCGACAACTTCATGATCCAGGGCGGCGGTTTTGACACAGAGATGCGCCAGAAGCCGGCGGGTGAACCGATTCAGAACGAAGCTGACAATGGCCTCAAAAACGACTTCGGCACCATTGCCATGGCCCGCACCATGGACCCGCACTCGGCCACCACGCAGTTCTTTATTAACGTCAAGGACAACGACTTCCTCAACCACAGCGGCAAGAATATGCAGGGCTGGGGCTATGCGGTGTTTGGCAAGGTCACCGACGGTGAAGAGGTACTGCACAAGATTCGTGTTCTGCCCACCACCAGCCGCAGCGGACACCAGGACGTACCCGTTGACCCCGTGATCATCGAAACGATCGAAATCGTTGAAGACTGACTCGCAGGCATGCAGCAGTGAGCGCGACCTACCTGATCTCGGACTTGCACCTTGAGTCTACCCGCCCGGCAACGGTGCGGGCACTGCGGCGCTTTCTGCTGGATCATCAGGACTGCGACGCACTGTACATCCTCGGCGACCTGTTCGAGGTGTGGATAGGCGATGACGACGACGCACCGCTCGCCGCAGAGGTCACGGAAATGCTGCGCCGCTTCTCCGCTGCCGGACCCAGGCTCTACCTGCTGCCCGGCAACCGGGATTTTCTGCTCGGCCGTGACTTCTGCAGCGCCGTTGGCGGTAAATTGCTGCGCGACCCCCGTGTGGTGAACCTCTACGGCACCCCCACACTGCTTATGCACGGCGACAGCCTGTGCACCCGGGACACCGAATACCAGGCCTTCCGCAAGACAACGCGTTCAGCGGCCTGGCAGACCGAGCTGCTGGCACGCAGTCTGGAGGAGCGCCGGGCGCTCGCTCGGGAACTGCGCAGTCGCAGCCGCGAAGCCAACAGCAACAAGGCAGAGGACATCATGGATGTCACACCAAGCGAGGTTGAACGCGCCCTGCTCGACCACGAAGTGCAGTGCATGGTGCACGGCCACACCCACCGTCCGGCACGCCACGAACATGCGGCGGGGGTGCGCTGGGTATTGGGAGACTGGGACCAGTCCGGCTGGTACCTGGAGGCCTCACCTGACGGGTGGAGCCTGCATAGTTTCGATATAAAACAATAGGTTAATATAATTACTTAACCCTGATCCTAGCTACTCCCCGGCGGGTACACCGCTGTGGAAGCGGAACTCCGCATCACAACCGGTAATGAGGGCAGCCTCGACCGCCTTCAGCTGCTCAAGGCGCGCGGTGATTTCTGCTGCGGATGCCAGGTCACCCGCCAGCGCGAGATAATCCTGGAAATGGCGTGCCTCTGATTTCAATAGAGAATCGTAAAACTGCGCCAGCTCGGCATCCAGGTGCGGAATCAAGGCCGCGAATCGTTCACAGGAGCGGGCTTCAATCAGCGCACCGACCAGCAGCGTATCCACCAGCCGGCCGGGCTCATTGCCACGCACCTCCGCCCGCAGACCCGCGGCGTAGCGCGAGGCCGAAAGCTGCGGGTACGCCACCTTGCGCCGCTGCATAATGGCAAACACCTGCTCGAAGTGACGCAGTTCCTCCCGTGCCAGACGTGACAATTTTTGCAGCAGGCGCGGGTGCTCCACATAGCGATACATCAAATTGAGCGCGGTAGATGCCGCCTTCTTCTCGCAATTGGCATGATCAACCAGCAAGGTGTGCGGATGCTCCAGTGCCCACCCCACCCAGGCGTCTGGCGTCGCACAGGGCAGAAATGCACGCACCGGGCCCAACAGCGCCTCTGTCATGACGTTACGCCGCCGAACAGGTCAGGGGTTCGCATATAACGCTCATAATGTGCTTCCGAAAGAATATAGAATTCCCGATCGATGAGGTCGCGCAATTGCGGCAGCCCCAGACGGGCGTGGCTGGCATGCACCTCGAAACCGAAGTCCGCCGGCCGATCAATCTGGCCCGCCCCCGCCTTCAGCAGGCTGAACACCCAGCAATACTCGTCATGTTCGGGGTTGTAGCGCAGTTGCTGCACCTGCAGTTGCCAGGCGAGCAGTGGCTTGTCGATCACCATCAAGGCATTGCGCACACACTGCGAGAGAAAGCCGGATAGACGCCCGTCAATGGCCCGTTTCTGCTCGTCGGTGTAGCTGTTCCAGTGAATGACTTCATGACTGAAACGCTTGCAACCCCGACAAACGGCATCACCAATGCCCGTCGAGCAGACGCCGATGCAGGGTGTCTTGACCGCTGGTTTGCGCATAATCAGGAAAAAACAGAGGGACTGACAACAGGCGAAAAGTGTACGCCATCAGCCTGCTGAATGCACGGTATAAGCGTTTGATTTATTTATCTTAAACTGCCCCTGGGATATACTCCCGCGGCACATCAGCGCGCAGTCACGGCGGCCGCAAAGCCCCCTGCTGTGCCTCCCCGCCACCGTAACAAGGAGTTTTACCGTGCTAGACGCCTACCGCGAACACGTGGCCGAACGGGCCGCCCTCAACATTCCGCCCAAGCCCCTGAGTGCCGAGCAGGTCGCCGCACTGGTTGAGCTCCTGAAGAACCCGCCCGCTGGCGAAGAGGCCTTTCTTCTCGACCTGATCACCAACCGTGTTCCACCGGGCGTGGACGAAGCGGCCTACGTCAAGGCCGGGTTTCTCTCCGCCATTGTGCGGGGCCAGGCCAGCAGCCCGCTGATCGACCCTCAAACCGCGGTTGCCCTGCTGGGCAACATGCACGGTGGTTACAATATCGAGGCTCTGGTGGGCCTGCTGACCGACGAGAATCTGGGCGCATTGGCGGCGAAAGAGCTCAAGCACACGCTGCTGGTGTTTGACGCGTTCCACGATGTCGAGGAATTGGCGAAAGGCGGGAACGCAAACGCCAAAGCAGTGATGGCAGCCTGGGCCGAGGGCGAGTGGTTCACCAATCGTCCGGCAGTGCCTGAGTCCATCAAGGTATCGGTGTTCAAAGTCACCGGGGAAACCAACACGGATGACCTCTCCCCTGCCCCTGATGCCTGGTCACGTCCAGACATCCCCCTGCACGCGCTGGCCATGTACAAAATGACCCGCGACGGGCTCACCCCCGAAGAACACGGTGTCACCGGCCCGATGAAGCAGATCGCGGCCCTGCAGGACAAGGGTTTGCCGGTTGCCTTCGTGGGCGACGTTGTCGGCACCGGCTCCTCGCGCAAGTCCGCAACGAACTCGGTACTCTGGTTCTTCGGCGAGGACATGCCGGGTGTGCCCAACAAGCGCGGCGGCGGTATCTGCATCGGTGGCAAGGTTGCCCCCATTTTCTACAACACAATGGAAGACGCTGGCGCCCTGGTTTTTGAAGCTCCGGTGGACGACCTGCACATGGGCGACGTGATCGAGGTACGCCCCTACGAGGGCAAGATCCTCTCTGAAACCGGCGCAGTACTGTCCGAATTCAGCCTCAAGTCCGACGTATTGCTGGACGAAGTACGCGCCGGCGGCCGGATCAACCTGATCATTGGTCGGGGCCTCACCGCGCGGGCCCGGGAGTCACTGGGTCTGCCGCCCACAGATCTGTTCCGCCGCCCCGAGCAGCCTGCAGACAGCGATAAGGGCTTCACCCTGGCGCAGAAAATGGTCGGCAAGGCCTGTGGTATGCAGGGCATCCGCCCCGGCACGTACTGCGAGCCCCGCATGACGACCGTCGGCTCCCAGGACACCACGGGACCCATGACCCGCGATGAGCTGAAGGACCTTGCCTGCCTCGGCTTCTCCGCCGACCTGGTCATGCAGTCGTTCTGCCACACAGCAGCGTATCCGAAGCCTGTGGACATCGACACGCAGCACACCCTGCCGGATTTCATCATGACCCGCGGCGGTGTTTCCCTGCGCCCGGGTGACGGCATCATCCACAGCTGGCTGAACCGCATGCTGCTGCCTGACACTGTGGGCACCGGCGGCGACAGCCACACACGTTTCCCTATGGGGATTTCGTTCCCGGCCGGCTCAGGCCTCGTGGCGTTTGCAGCGGCAACCGGCGTCATGCCGCTGGACATGCCGGAATCCGTTCTGGTGCGCTTCAAGGGTGACATGCAACCGGGAATCACCCTGCGCGACCTGGTACACGCAATCCCCTACTATGCCATCCAGGAAGGCTTGCTGACCGTCGAGAAGAAAGGCAAGAAGAACATCTTCTCCGGGCGTATTCTCGAAATCGAAGGCCTCAAGGGCCTGACTGTTGAGCAGGCTTTCGAGCTTTCTGATGCCTCTGCTGAGCGCTCAGCTGCGGGTTGCACCATTGCCCTCGACGAGGACACGATTGCCGAGTACCTGCGCTCCAATGTGGTGCTGCTGCGCTCGATGATTGCGGAAGGTTACGGCGACAGCCGCACCCTGGAGCGTCGCGCCGCGAAGATGGAAGAGTGGCTGGCGAACCCGAGCCTGATGACGGCCGATGCGGACGCCGAGTATGCTGCCGTGATCGAGATCGATCTGGCCCAGCTGCGGGAGCCGATCGTGTGCGCGCCCAACGACCCGGACGATGCCCGCTTGCTGTCCGACGTAGCCGGCGACAAGGTCGACGAGGTCTTCATTGGCAGCTGCATGACCAACATCGGCCACTTCCGCGCGGCCGGTAAACTGCTCGATCAGCACAAGGGCGGTATCTCCACGCGCATGTGGATATCACCACCGACCCGCATGGACGAGCATCTGCTGATGGAGGAAGGCTACTACAACATCTTCGGCCGCGCGGGTGCCCGCACCGAGATGCCGGGTTGTTCACTGTGCATGGGCAACCAGGCACGTGTCGCACCCAACAGTACAGTGCTCTCGACGTCGACGCGCAACTTCCCCAACCGCCTCGGTGACGGTGCCAACGTGTACCTGACCTCCGCCGAGCTGGCCGCCGTCGGTGCCATCCTGGGCAAACTGCCGACCCCGGAGGAGTATCTGGAGTACGCCAGCCGTCTGGACGCGATGTCATCGGAGATCTACCGCTACATGAACTTCGACCAGATCGTCGAGTTCCAGAAGAGCGCCGAAGAAGGCAAGCGCATCTCAGCGGTACAGATCGATACCGTCTCGGCCTGAGCCTCGTCAATCGGTGCGCGGCCCGCTGTAGTGGGCCGCACACCGGGACACAAAAAAGCCGGCAGTTACGCCGGCTTTTTTATTGGCGGAAAACCCTCCGCGAGGATTGCACTCAGCTCAGAGTGCCGACTCCAGCTGGGGCAGTGCGTCGAACAGGTCCGCAACCAGCCCATAATCTGCAACCTGGAAGATCGGTGCATCTTCGTCCTTGTTGATCGCAACAATCACTTTGGAGTCCTTCATGCCCGCGAGGTGCTGAATCGCCCCCGAGATCCCGACAGCGATGTACAGGTCCGGCGCGACAATCTTGCCGGTCTGGCCGACTTGCATATCGTTGGGCACAAAGCCCGCGTCCACGGCGGCACGTGAGGCACCAATGGCAGCGCCCAGCTTGTCTGCAATCCCTTCCAGCAATTTGAAGTTGTCGCCGTTCTGCATGCCTCGGCCACCCGAAATGACAACCGGAGCGGCGGTCAGCTCAGGGCGATCGGACACCGCGACTTCTTCGCCCACGAAACTGGACAGGCCAGCATCGTGCACGGCTGACACGGCCTCGACAGACGCCGAGCCCCCTTCCGCCGCTGCCGCGTCAAAGGCAGTGGTACGCACGGTGATCACCTTGCGCGCGTCGCTGCTTTGCACAGTGGCAATCACGTTACCCGCATAAATCGGGCGTTTGAAGGTGTCGGCGGACTCCACCGCGATCACATCGGACACCTGCGCAACGTCCAGCAGCGCGGCTACGCGGGGCATGATATTCTTGCCATTCGTGGTCGCCGGGGCGACGACGTTGTCATAGCCGGCAGCGACCTCAGCGATCAACAGGCTGACGTTTTCGGCCAGCTGGTGCTCATAAACGGCGTTGTCAGCTACCAGCACCTTGCCGATTCCGGCGATTTTTGCGGCTTCTTCGCCCACCGCTGCGCAGCCGGCACCGGCCACGAGAATATCGATGTCGGCACCCAATGCCTGCGCCGCTGTCACCGCATTCAGGGTGGCCGGCTTCAGGCCGCTGTTGTCGTGCTCTGCTATAACGAGTGTACTCATGAGATCACCTTCGCCTCGTTCTTCAATTTGTCGACCAGCTGGGCAACGTCCTCAACCTTGATACCCGCCTGACGCTCCGCCGGCGGCTCTACCCGCAGCTGGGTGATATGGTGGGTGATTTCGACCCCGAGATCCGCCGGGCTGAACACGTCCAGCTGCTTCTTCTTCGCCTTCATGATATTGGGCAGCGACGCATAGCGCGGCTCGTTCAGGCGCAGGTCCGTGGTGACGATCGCCGGCAGGGTCAGGCTGATGGTCTGCAGGCCGCCATCAACCTCACGCACTACATTAAGTTTGTCGCCTTCAACCTTGATTTCTGAGGCAAAAGTGCCCTGAGGCATATTGGTTAACGCCCCCAGCATCTGCCCTGTCTGGTTGTTGTCACCGTCGATGGACTGCTTGCCCAGAATGACCAGTTGCGGCTGCTCTTTCTCTACCACGCTCTTGAGCAGCTTGGCGATCACCAGCGGCTCAATCCGTCCTTCGGTTTCCACGTGAATGCCACGGTCGGCGCCCAGGGCGAGTGCGGTGCGAATCTGCTCCTGGCAGGGCTTTTCACCCACAGAAACAGCGATCACCTCGGTCGCGACTCCGGCTTCTTTCAGTCTCACCGCTTCTTCAACGGCGATTTCACAGAACGGGTTGATGGCCATTTTGACGTTGTTCAGGTCAACGTCACTGCCATCGCCCTTCGCACGGACTTTGACGTTGTAGTCAACGACGCGCTTAACGGCAACAAGAACCTTCATAGGATTTCCAATGCTAGTTTCGGGTGGGTTTGCATGGGCTGGCGCGCGCCACGCGGGGCACCGGCCTGTACTCGGGCCGCTATGTTGCCGCCAAAGGCAGTAGAGGTCAAGAGCGTTTCAGTGCAGCATAGCGTACGGTGCTGGACAGAAGCAGAGCATCGCAGGCCACCACTGTTCTGGTTTTTAACCTTTAAAAATTATATACTTGCGCGGCTTTTTTGGCTGCCCTTCGATTCAAGCGACTGGGCGCACCCAGCCATTCGGACCCCCCGCGCGAACTAGAGGAGCCTACCGTGGAACGTGAATCAATGGAATTCGATGTAGTGATTGTTGGCGCGGGGCCTGCGGGTCTGTCCGCCGCCTGTCGCATCATGCAACTCGCACAGGCACAGGAACGGGAAGTCACCGTGTGTGTTGTCGAAAAGGGTTCCGAGGTCGGCGCGCACACACTGTCTGGCGCCGTGCTTGAGCCGCGCGCGCTCGCAGAACTGTTCCCTGACTGGGCCAACATGGGTGCGCCACTGAATACCGCCGTCACCCACGACAACTTCTTTTTCTATACCAGTGAGAAAAAGGCCATCAAGCTGCCCAACTTCCTGATCCCGAAGCCCACGCACAACGAGGGGAACTTCATTGTCTCCATGGGTAACGTGTGCCGCTGGCTGGCCGAGCAGGCCGAAAACCTGGGTGTCGAAGTCTACCCCGGGTTCGCCGCCGCCGAGGTACTCTACCACGAGGATGGCCGGGTCAAAGGCATCGCGACCGGCGACATGGGTATTGGCGCCGATGGCGAGAAGAAAGACAGCTACACCCCGGGCATGGAACTGCACGCACGCTACACCCTGTTTGCGGAAGGCTGCCGCGGCCACCTTGGCAAGCAACTCATCAGCCGTTTCGGGCTGGATGACGGCAAGGATCCCCAGCACTACGGCATCGGGATCAAGGAAATCTGGGAAATTCCGGCCGAGCAGCACGAAGAGGGACTGGTCGTGCACGGTCTGGGCTGGCCCCTGAAGGAAAGCGGCGCCAGCGGTGGCGCGTTCCTGTACCACGCAGAAAACAACCAGGTCTATCTGGGCCTGATCACTGACTTGAACTACAGCAACCCGCACCTGAGCCCGTTCGAGGAATTCCAGCGCTGGAAGCAGCACCCGGAAACCCTGAAGTACATACAGGGGGGCACACGGATCAGCTACGGCGCCCGCGCGATCGCCAAGGGCGGCTACAACTCGCTGCCCAAAATGCACTTCCCGGGTGGTCTGCTGATTGGCTGTGACGCAGGCACACTGAATGCCGTCAAAATCAAAGGCAACCACACCGCCATGAAGAGCGGCCTGCTCGCTGCTGAGGCCGTGGTCGAAGCACTGCTCCAGGGCGAGTCTGCGCCCGCCGACCTGGAGGGTTATGCCGAGCGCGTACGCAACTCCTGGCTGCACGAAGAACTCTACACAACGCGGAACTTCAGCGGCTTTATGCACAAGTTCGGATTCATGCTGGGGTCGGCCATGGTGTGGGTTGATCAGACCCTGTTTGGCGGCAAGCTGCCTTTCACGCTGAACGACTCCGTGCCCGATTACGCCACCCTGAAACCGGCGAATGCGTGTAAAAAGCCCAACTACCCCAAACCGGACAACAAGATTACCTTTGACCGACTGACCTCCGTGTTCCTGTCGAATACAAACCACGAAGAGGACCAGCCCTGTCACCTCACCCTGATTGACCCCAGCATACCCCTGGCGAAAAACCTGCCCCTGTACGATGAACCGGCACAGCGCTATTGCCCGGCAGGTGTGTACGAGGTGGTGGAGGATGCGCAGGGACAGCGTTTCCAGATCAATGCACAGAACTGCGTGCACTGTAAAACCTGTGACATCAAAGACCCTTCACAGAACATTGTCTGGGTCACGCCGGAAGGGTTCGGGGGCCCCACCTACCCCAACATGTAACCCCGCAGTCAACGCCCCCGCTACGGTAGCTCGCGGCTACTGTAGCGGGAACCAGACCCCGGCGCTGTGAACCTGCAGCCGCCCGTCCCGTTCTTCGGCACTCTCCACCAGACGGTACCAGGCCGCACGTGTCAGCACCGCACTCAGGCCGTGCGGCAGATGAATGGCGGCAACATCGCCAAGGGCAGGTTCCAGAAACAGGGCGTGGTCGGCGTTTATGGCCACTTCAGTGCCCGTGTTCAACCGGGCGTACAAGGTGTCGTCGCGACGGTTGATCTCCGTCACCACCAGGGGATGCAACTCAACCTGGATGCGCCACTTTTCAACGGGCGTCACGAGGTAGTAGTCGCCGTCATCCTCGCGCCGCAAAATACTGGCGAACAGCGCGACCAGTGGCTCACGCCGGATGCGACCGCCCTCGTGATACCAGCTACCATCTGCAGCAATGCGGATGTCGATATCACCCGACAACGGCGGATGCCAGCGCTCCAGTGGCGGGGGTGATCTCGGTGCAATGGCGGGCACACTACCCAACAGTGCCTCAAGCCTGTCCGTCATGACTGCACACCGTGGCAGGGCATCAGGGAATCACCCTGACATTGATCACGCCCTCCAGAGCACGCATCGAGGCCAGGCTGGACTCGGCCGGACAGATATCCATGTCGATAAGGTTGTAGGCGATGTTGTCGCGACTTTTATTGAGCATATCGACAACGTTGATATTCAGCTCCGCCAGAATCGACAACACGCTGCCAAGAATCTTGGGCACGTTGGTGTTGGTTACGGCCAGACGGCAACCCCCTGCCCGCTCCAACTGCAGCGTGGGAAAGTTGACCGCGTTGCGAATGTTGCCGTTCTCGAGAAAATCACGCAATTGGTCGGCGGCCATGATCGCGCAGTTGTCCTCTGCTTCATCCGTGCTGGCACCGATGTGCGGCATCAGCACCGCATTCTTGCGGCCGATCAGTGCGGGGCTGGGGAAGTCTGCGATGTATTTGCGCAGACGCCCCTGATCAAGTGCAGCCAGCAGCGCGCTCTCATCAACGATCTCCTGCCGGGCAAAATTGAGCAGGCAGGCATGCGCGGGCATAGCGGCGAACAGTTCGGCGTTCACCAGTCCGCGGGTAGACTCCAGTGCAGGAAGGTGCAGGGTCACGTAGTCGCTGCGGGAGAACAGCGCCGTCAGCGAGTCTGCCTTGCGCACCTGGCTGGACAAACGCCAGGCCGCCTCCACCGACAGCGCCGGATCGTAACCGATGACGTCCATCCCAAGGGTCAGGGCCATATCGGCAACCAGTGAACCTATCGCGCCCAGACCAACGACGCCCAGCGTTTTTCCGCGCAGTTCGTTGCCCTTGAAGTGTTTCTTGTTGGCTTCAAGCGTCTTGTTGAGCTCTGCCGCGTCCGTGATGTCGGCAAGCCCTGAGACGTATTCCAGCCCTTCCACCACCCCGCGGGACCCCAGCAACAGCCCCGCGGCCACCAACTCCTTGACCGCATTGGCGTTGGCGCCTGGAGAGTTGAACACGGGGATGCCCCGCTGGGTACAGTCCGCAACGGGGATGTTGTTCACCCCCGCCCCGGCCCGGGCAATCGCCAACACGCTATCGGCAATATCGGCCGCTTGTAACCTGTGGCTGCGCAGGAGAATGGCATCCGGGTGCGCAAACTCACTGGCAATCTCGTAGGCGTCTCTAGGCAGGCGCTCAAGGCCCTTCAGGGAGATCTGGTTAAGGGTAAGAATACGTCGGGCCATGATCCAGCGGGTGTCCTTGTCAGTGGGTCAAAGTGCTTTAGAGCACGGTGATGTCGGCGTCTGCGCGCAAGCCCTGCTCGTGCTCGACCTGCAACAGTGCACCGAATTCACTGCCAATGCGCTGCCGCAAGCCGCTTTCCTGCTCGGGCGCCAGACTGGCCAGGGAGCCCGCCAGCACACGGACAAGCTGCAGCACACGCGCATCGCCCGAGGCATCAATCACATAGTCGGCTATGGGGCTATCATCAGCCGTGGGGGCGGGCAAACTGAACGCACGCTGCAACACCGCAGGGGGCACGGCGCGGCTGTCTCGCAGGGCACCGAGCTCCACCTGCCATTCCACATTCTCACGGGTCGCAAGCGCTTCTATGCTCTGTTCCCCGGACTGCAGCTGCGCAACAGCCTGAGCCGCGGCACTCTCCAGTGCTGCACGCGCACGCTCGCGCGTGAGACTGCGCACGATCTCATCCCGCACATCGTCCAGTGGCTGCAAGGCGGGCTTGTTGTGTTCCTGTACATGCACGGCAACGAACCGGTCGCCACCCAGTTCCAGCACCTCACTGTTGTGGCCCAATTCCAGCACGTCTTCAGAGAACGCCGCCCGCAGCACCGCAGGGTCGGCCAGCGGGCCATCGCGCTGCTCACGCGTGACAGGCTCCGAGCGCTGCACTTGCAGCCCCAGCTCCTGCGCCGGTGCCCGCAGGCTGTCAGCCGTGAAGGCGATATCGCGCAGTTCCTCGACCGCCAGCAGCAGTGCCACACGCGCTTCGCGCTCCTGAAGGCTCGCCTCAAGCTCCGCGCGCAGCTCTTCAAAGCTCGGCGGATCGGAATCCCGACGTTCAGTGACCATCAAAATATGCGTGCCGGCATCCGTCTCTACTGGATCCGAGATCGCATTCACCTCCAGCGCTGCGACCGCTTCTTCCATCTCAGGGGGGAAGGCATCACCCGCCGAGAACCCGAGGTCCCCGCCATTACCCGCGGAGCCCACATCGTCTGAGCGTTCCGCCGCGACCTCGGCAAACGCCTTGCCCGCGGCGAGCTCACCCCGAACCACCTCGATGCGCGCAGCGAAATCAGCCTCGGACTCGCCGCCCCCGCGCTGCAGGAGGATGTGCGAAACACGATTCTCCGTCTGGTACTGGTAGCTGTCGAGGCGAATGCGATACTCCTCCTGGAGTGCCGCGTCATCAACCGGTTGGCGGAAATCGTCCAGAGTCAACTCGACATAATCGAGCACCACGGACTCCGGTGTCATGAAACGCGACTCGTTGTCGCGATAGAACGCCTCGAGGTCCGCCTCGCTGACCTCCACCGCTTCAAGATACGGCGCCAGCGGCAGGGTCAGATAGCGGATGTCCCTCTGCTCTGCAAGCACCTTCGCGGCAAGGGCGAGTTCGGCGGGAGTCGCAAAATCGCTACCTGCCAGTCCGGCACGCACCTGCCCGAGAATCAGGTCATCCCTAAGCGCACTTTTGAACGATGCTGGTGTGAATCCGGCCGACGCCAGCAGGCTCTTGTACATTTCGGGAGAGAACTCACCATCCAGTTGGAACTGTTCCATACCGGCAATCACCGCACCCAGCTCAGCCTCGGAGACCGTCAGGCCCATTTCGCGCGCTGATTGCATGAGCAGTTTGCGTGACACAATGCCCTCCAGCGCCTGGGCGCTGAGCCGCTGCTCATCCAGCATTGCCGGGTCGAGATTCTCACCCATCATGGCAATCAACTGGCGCCGCTGTGTGTCCACAGCCTGCTGCAATTCGACAGGGCTCACAGCCTCACCGTTTACCTCGGCAACGGTACTACCGCCACCGCCCAAGAGAATGGACTCAATGCCAAACAGCGCAAAGGAGATAACGATCAACCCGACAACGACCTTGGCGGCAGTTCCCTGGGTAGTCTTGCGGATATCCTGAAGCATGGTGTTTTCCGTTCCTTAGCAACAAAAAAGCGCACTCGTGAGTGCGCCTTTCCCTGAACCGTTACCGGTGCACAGGCAGGTCAGGCGCGTCGTGAGCGAACGCCGAACCCGCCAGTTACTGCAACTCAGCCGTTGACGGCATCCTTGAGTGCCTTGCCGGGTTTGAAGCCGGGCACGTTGGACGCTTTGATCTGAATGGTCTGGCCGGTTTGCGGATTGCGACCTTCACGAGCTGCGCGCGCTTTCACAGCAAACGTGCCGAAGCCCACCAGGGTTACCTGGTCGCCTTTTTTCAGGGCTTGCGTAATGCTGTCTACAACAGCGTCGAGCGCGCGTCCGGCGGAAGCCTTGGGCAGATCAGCAGCGGCAGCAATGGCGTCAATGAGTTCAGTCTTGTTCACAGGTATCCCCTTGGAATGTTATCTGGCTGTAAGTGTGGTGTTCTGGCCGCAATACAGAGCGGGCGATTCATGGTGCGGCAGGCGAGCAACGGTACGTGATGACGGCTGCTACTGCGGGCTCCCCCGATGCCAAAAGCGAAGAGAAGCGCACTGAATTCAGGGTGGTGACTGTATACCAGAGCCGAGTTGGCGGTCAACCGGCACCCGGCTTTCAATGCGTATTTATCCGGTTTTTACCCGCCTGCTCATCGTCCTGCCCGGTCCCGGGTGCAGGGGCGAGGTACTCCTCGTCGGTGAGTGGCTCCGGTACTCTCTCCAACGCAATCGCCAACACCTCATCGATCCACTTCACCGGACGGATCTGCAGGTCCTGCTTAATGTTCTCCGGCACCTCCTTGAGATCGCGCTCGTTCTCTTTCGGGATCACCACCGTCTTGATACCACCGCGGCGGGCTGCCAGCAGCTTTTCCTTGAGGCCCCCAATGGGCAGCACCTCACCACGCAGGGTGATCTCGCCGGTCATGGCCACATCGGCACGCACCGCAATACCGGTGCTGATGGACACCAGGGCGGTACACATCGCCACCCCGGCACTGGGGCCATCCTTCGGCGTCGCGCCCTCCGGCACATGGATATGCACATCGTGCTTGTCGTGCCAGGACGCGGGAATCCCCAGCAGCTGCGAACGGCTGCGCACAACGGTCGTTGCGGCCTGAATGGACTCCTGCATCACGTCGCCCAACGAGCCTGTTTTCACATAGCGTCCCTTGCCGGCAACCGATGCCGCCTCAATCGTCAGCAGTTCGCCACCGACCGAGGTCCAGGCCAGGCCGGTCACCTGCCCCACCTTGTTCTGCTCTTCCGCAATGCCGAAGTTGAACTTGCGCACGCCCAGCAGGTCCGGGAGCATGTCTGGAGTGACCTCAGCTGCCACCGTGTCTTCTTCCAGCGCGATCCGCTTGACCATCTTGCGGCAGATCTTCGCTACTTCGCGCTCCAGCGCCCGAACACCGGCTTCGCGGGTGTAGTAGCGGATAATGTCTATCACGGTACCTTCCGCGATCGAGATCTCGTCTTTGCCCAGGCCATTCTGCCGAATCTGCTTGGGGATAAGGTATTTGGCGGCAATGCTGACTTTCTCATCCTCGGTGTAACCGGGGATGCGGATGACCTCCATGCGATCGAGCAGCGGCCCGGGAATATTCATGGTATTGGAGGTACACACGAACATCACGTCCGAGAGGTCGTAATCGACTTCCAGGTAATGGTCATTGAAGGCGTGGTTCTGCTCGGGGTCCAGCACTTCCAGCATCGCGGAAGCAGGATCACCGCGGTGGTCCATGCCCATCTTGTCGATTTCGTCGAGCAGGAACAACGGGTTGCGCACGCCCGCCTTGGCCATTTTCTGCAGCAGCTTGCCCGGCATTGAGCCGATGTAGGTCCTGCGGTGTCCGCGAATCTCCGCCTCATCGCGCACGCCGCCCAGCGCCATGCGCACGAATTTGCGGTTGGTGGCACGGGCCAGCGACTCCCCAAGAGAGGTCTTGCCCACGCCGGGCGGACCCACCAGGCACAGCACCGGGCCCTTGACCTTGCGCACACGCTTTTGCACCGCGAGGTATTCGAGAATACGCTCCTTCACCTCTTCCAGGCCAAAGTGATCCTCGTTGAGGATCGTCGAGGCGCGCTTGAGGTCATGCTTTACCTTGCTGCGGCGCGACCAGGGCACACTCACCATCCAGTCGATGTAGCTGCGCACCACTGAGGCCTCGGCAGACATGGGCGACATCATCTTGAGCTTGTTCAGTTCGGCGAGAGCCTTGGTCCGCGCTTCATCGGGCATGCGCGCGTCGTCAATGCGCGCCTGTAAGTCATCCAGCTCACTGGGCGCCTCGTCGAGATCGCCCAGTTCCTTCTGGATCGCCTTCATCTGCTCGTTGAGATAGTACTCGCGCTGGCTCTTTTCCATCTGCTTCTTGACGCGGCCACGTATGCGTTTCTCCACCTGGAACAGGTCGATCTCCGCCTCCATCAAGCCCATCAGGTGCTCGAGCCGGGCCCGGATGTCTGCGATTTCAAGGATCGCCTGCTTTTCCTGCAGATCCACGCTCATGTGGGCCGCTATGGTGTCCGCCAGACGCCCGGGCTCATCAATGCCAGAGAGCGACGTGAGAACCTCCGCCGGCACCTTCTTGCTGAGATTCACATACTTTTCAAACTGTGTGACCGTGGAGCGCAAGAGACCCTCGGCCTCATCATCCGGCACGTCATCACTTTCGATTTCGCGCACGCCGGCTACAGTGAAGCGCCCTTCATCATCCACGTTATCGATGGCCGCTCGATAGCTGCCCTCTACCAGCACCTTGATGGTGCCATCTGGCAGTTTCAGCAGCTGCAGGATGTTGGACACAGTGCCCACCTGGTAAATGTCATCCACGCCCGGGTTGTCATCCGCCGCGTTGCGCTGAGCCACCAGCAGCACCTGCTTGCTGCCGGCCATGGCATCCTCAAGCGCTTCGACCGACTTTTCCCGGCCGACAAACAGCGGCAGCACCATGTGCGGATAAACCACAACATCGCGCAGGGGCAGCAGGGGAAGATCAATTACCGATGAGGAACCCATAAAAATCTCCGGGTTGTGAAAGGTCACAGATGACCAGTAGATGGGGGCGACATGACAGGAACACAAGCCCCCACCGCACAGCGCCTGGGCCGGACCGGAGCCTGGCCGAAACGGGGCCTTGCGGCCCCGGCGCTATTCGTCCTTGGACGCCGCCCGCGCTGCAGGCTCGTGATTCTGGTACACCAGCAGCGGCTCGGAGTCACCGCGAATCACCGATTCGTCGATCACCACCTTGCTGACATCGTTCCGTGACGGAATGTTGTACATGGAGTCAAGCAGGACGCCTTCAAGAATGGAGCGCAGGCCGCGCGCGCCCGTCTTGCGCTCCATCGCCCGCTCCGCCACGGCGCGCAAACCATCCTCGCGGAAATCCACCTCAACACCTTCCATCTCAAACAGCTTGCTGTACTGTTTGGTGAGCGAATTGCGAGGCTCCGTAAGGATTTGTACCAGCGCCGGCACGTCGAGCTCTTCCAGCGTGGCAATCACCGGCAGGCGCCCCACGAACTCCGGAATCAGGCCGTACTGCACCAGATCCTCGGGCTCGAGGTCGAACAGCAACTCGCCGACATTGCGGCGTTCGTCCTTGCTTTTCACCTCGGCATTGAACCCAATGCCGCCTTTCTCGGAGCGATTACGAATCACCTTGTCCAGACCGGCAAAGGCTCCACCGCAGATGAACAGGATGTTGGACGTGTCGACCTGCAGGAATTCCTGCTGGGGATGCTTGCGGCCACCCTGCGGTGGCACAGAGGCTACGGTGCCTTCGATCAGTTTCAGCAGCGCCTGCTGCACCCCCTCTCCGGAGACATCACGGGTGATGGAGGGGTTGTCGGACTTGCGCGAAATCTTGTCGATCTCATCGATATACACGATACCGACCTGCGCTTTCTCCACATCGTAATCGCACTTCTGCAACAGCTTCTGGATGATGTTTTCGACGTCCTCACCCACATAACCCGCCTCAGTCAGCGTCGTGGCATCAGCAATGGTAAAGGGGACATCCAGCAACCGGGCAAGGGTTTCTGCCAACAGGGTTTTACCGCTGCCGGTAGGGCCGACAAGCAGGATATTGCTCTTGCCCAGTTCCACGTCCTCGCCGCGACCGGTGGCCTGGCTGTGGCGCAAGCGCTTGTAGTGGTTGTACACCGCCACCGAGAGCACTTTCTTGGCCCGCTGCTGGCCGATCACGTACTCATCGAGAATCGTCTTGATCTCGTGAGGCGTTGGCAGGCTGTCGCGTTTTGCCTCGCTGTTACCTTCCTGCACCTCTTCGCGGATGATGTCGTTACACAGATCCACGCATTCGTCGCAAATGAACACCGAGGGACCAGCGATCAGTTTACGCACTTCGTGCTGGCTCTTGCCGCAAAATGAGCAGTACAGCAGCTTGCCGCCGTCGTCGCCTGATTTTGTGGTGTCTTTAGTCATGCTGCGCCCTGTGGCCTATGAATTCTGGAGTCTCATCGGTTTTAAAGATGATGTTTTTTGCCGCCATTTGCAAGCCCGCGGACACGCCGCCAACTCGCGACGCCTATTGTGCCGACGGGGCCCGACGGTTGATCACTTCATCCACCAGGCCGTATTCCTTGCTTTGCTCGGCGTTCATGAAGCGATCGCGCTCGGTGTCGCGCTCGATGGTCTCAAGACTCTGGCCGGTATGCTCGGCCATGAGCTCGTTCAGACGCCGACGAATGATGAGGATTTCGCGCGCCTGGATGTCGATATCTGAGGCCTGCCCCTGTGCGCCGCCGCTGGGCTGGTGAATCATGGTGCGTGCGTTCGGCAGGATGAAGCGCTTGCCTGCAGCACCACCGGAGAGCAGGAACGCACCCATTGAGGCCGCCTGGCCAATACACATGGTGCTGACATCGGGCTTGATGAACTGCATCGTATCGTAAATGGACAGCCCGGCGGTCACTGAACCCCCCGGCGAGTTGATGTACAGGTGAATGTCCTTGTCGGGGTTTTCCGACTCGAGGAACAACAATTGGGCGACAATAAGATTTGCCATGTGGTCCTCTACCGGGCCCACAACGAACACCACGCGCTCTTTCAGGAGGCGCGAATAAATGTCGTAGGAACGCTCGCCGCGTGCAGTCTGCTCCACGACCATCGGGATAAGGCCCAGATTGTTGACATTCATTGTGTTACGGCCGTCCGGCAAGTTCGCCATGCAATCGTTTCCTTGGTTGTGTATGGGGGGCGCCGCCAGTGACGGCGCCCGGGTGTGCACTCAGCGCTGGCTCTGGGCCTGCGCAATCGCCTCCTGGTAGCTGCAGGGCTCGTCGGTCACCTCAGCTGACTCCAGCAGCTTGTCGACCACGCTGTCCTCAAGGACCTTGGACTCGACGGATGACAGCTGCTCCGGGTTGCCATAATACCAGTTGATGACCTCTTCCGCGTCCTGATACGTTGCGGCGAGCTCCTCAATGGTTTCCCGCACTTTGGCGGGGTCGGCCTTGAGCTCGAACTTGCCGATCATCTCGGACAACACCAGCCCCAGTTTGACCCGGCGCTCGGCGTTGTCACGGAACATGTCATCCGGCAGCAGGGAGTCCAGATCCAGTCCCTCGGGCGCCGCTCCACCAAACTGCTGGAACATCTGCTTGCGCAGGGCCTGGATTTCCTGCTTGACCAGCGCCTTGGGCACTTCCAGCGCCTTGTGCGCCTCGACCACCGCGTCCATCACCTGCTGCTTGACCCGACTAGTTACGGCATTTTTCAGCTCCCGTGTCATATTTTCTGCAACTTCCTTGCGGAATTGTTGCTCACCGCCCTCCTCAACGCCGTAGAGCTTGAACAGGTCCTCGTTGAGGGGCGCCAGCACCAGCTCCTTCACCTCGTTAACCTTGACCGCAAACTGCACCGCTGCACCGCGCAGATCTTCGTTGTGATAGTCCTCGGGGAAGGTGAGCTCGAGGGTTTTTTCGTCGCCGGCAGCCAGCCCGACAATCCCGTCCTCAAAACCCGGGATCATCCGTCCGGAGCCAAGCTCCAGATCGGTTCCCTCGGCGCTGCCGCCGTCGAAGGCCTCGCCGTCGCGGGTACCCACGTAGTCCAGGTTGACGATGTCGCCGATTGCCGCGGCGCGCTCAACCGTTTCACGCGTGCCCTGCTGTTTGCGGAACACATCGATAATGTTGTCCACGTCCGCGTCTGTGACCTCGGCAACCGGCCGGGTGACGGCAAAACCGGACATGGAAACGACCTCCACTTCCGGAAAGACCTCAAAGGTAGCGACGTACTCAAGGTCCCGGCCCGCTTCCAGGCTGCGCGGTTCAATGCTGGGCTGGCCCGCTGGACGCAGCTTTTCCTGCACCACTGCCTGCTGGAACGAGCGACTCATAACCTCACCCAGCACTTCCTGACGCACGCCCGCACCGTAGCGCTGACGCATGACTTTCATTGGCACCTTGCCGGGGCGAAAGCCGGGCAAGCGCACGTTCTGAGCGGCCTTTTGCAACCGCGAATCGACCTCACTGTCGACCTGAGCGGCGGGCACGCCGACAGTCAAGCGGCGCTCCAGGCCCGAAGTCGTTTCAATGGACACCTGCATGGTTATTCCTCACAATCCAGTCGGTAGTGGGCGCCGGTGCGCCCCGTCATCAGAACGACCCTGCCCCGGGGCCAGGGTCGCTGTCAGTTGGTGCGGAAGGAGAGACTCGAACTCTCACGCCTTGCGGCACTGGAACCTAAATCCAGCGCGTATACCAATTTCGCCACTTCCGCGTGTCGGGAAACCGCTATTGCGTTACGACGCAGTGCTGAAATAACCCTGCAAATACGACGTAACCTGTTGATTTTTCTGGCCTTGATGGCCTGAAAAAACGCAATTTTGAGTTCTCGCAAGGCTGCGGATTCTGCCACAAACCGGAATGCGGCACAACCGCGACCGATGCTGACCCAGAGGCTAATCCGTGAGACAGGCCGGGTCGAAGGCATAATCCCCACGCAGCCAGCCCACCACCTCGCCGGCAGCCGGGCCGGGGAGGCCCGCGTATTCCCCGGCCAGCGCCAACCGGCGCTGTGCTGACATCCCGGAAAGCCCGGCCACGCGAAATTCCTCCGCATCGCGCTGCAGGCAGCGCCACAGCGACGCGCCCAGCAGTTGCCCCGGGAGATCGGGGTGCGGGCCGGCCCCCTCTGCATAGAGACCGGCCAGCCCCAGGAGTGCTGGCAGGGAGCAGCGCCCCTGCAGCATGGGATTGCACAGGTGACCGGTGACAACCGAGGGATCCAGAACGCCGGCGCGCTGGCTGAGCGGTGCGAGATACAGATGGTCACTGCGCAGAGCGCCGTCGTTGACGGGATAGTTATCCCAGAGCATCACGGGGCGTCCGAGCGCGCCCGCGGCCCGCTGCAGGTCGTCCCGCGTGATGGCCTCGGCGCAGACGCGGTTACCGGTCCAGAATATATCAACCCCGGGGTCCAGCAGGCGCCCCAGGTCGGGCCAGTAGTCCGCTGGCATGCGGCCAAAATGACGCTCCAGCACCGGATCAAAGGAGTAGTAGGTGGGACAGACAAGCAGGCGGCCTGCATCACTCCAGTCGAGGACGTCAGCGACGATCTCCGCCTGACGCTCGGCGAGGTCGGCCTGCTCGCCCGGCATGTCATCGAAGAGAATCGCCAACAGGGAGGCCGGAAGCTCATTCAAGCGCCGGATTTTGTCACGCAACTGGCGCCGCTGCCCCTGCCCGTAACGTCCATACAGTTCGAACGGTGACAGACCAACGCCGAAGAACAAGCCCCGCTGCTGGTAGTGTGCGGCGAGTTGCGCCAGGGCATGCCACTCCTCAGCCGGCCAGTCTTCCTGCCAGCGCTTGCGCAGCCAGGGGTCACCCTTGGGCGCGTACAGGTAGGTGTTGAGGCCAAGTGCCTGCAGGAACCCGGCATAGGACAGCCTCAGTTCGTGCTGCCAAGGGCGTCCGTAGAACCCCTCCACAACGCCGATGAGCCGGTGACGCAACATGGTTTAGCGCTCGCTTATTCTAAATTAAAATATGTATCAAGGTTTTTATCGTAAATCAGCCTAATAATTCGGCCTCGAGACTGTGGAAAATTACCACTGATAGGCGATACTAAATATGTGGCTGCTTTTCCCCTGACTCGAGCGAGCAGCTACTCGGAGCGTACCCAACGCTCCGAAAGGGAAGTAATTCCTTTTGTGTTTCACTCCTAATGGTCTTCTTGGGTCCCTGGCGGGACCCATTTTTTTTACCTGAACGCCGCGTGCAAGGCTACATGGTATGGGTCGGACGATCCGATCCCAGCGACCCCGCGAGATGGTTCTCGATCTTGCTGTTGGCGGCGGCATCCTGTTCACTGAACTGCACGCCGATACCCGCGGTGCGGTTGCCCTGGGCACCCCGGGGCGTCACCCAGACCACCTTTCCGGAGATCGGTATTTTCTCCGGCTCGTCCATCAGGGTCAGCAGCATGAAGACCTCATCCCCCACCTTGTAGGTCTTGTTGGTGGGCACGAACAGGCCGCCGTTGTGTAGAAAGGGCATATAGGCCGAATACAGCACGGCCTTGTCCTTGATGGTGAGCGACAAAATGCCGTTGCGGCTGCCCGCTGCAGAATCACTCATGGTGCGATCTCCTCTGAAAACGGACGCATGTTAGCACCGCTGCGCATCACACCAAAGCCATCCGCCAGACTGATCAGTACACTTTCCAGCGCCAACTGTGGATTCGGGTTGGAGCCGGCGGCGATAGCCGCCTGCAGCGCTTGCAGGCGGTCAAGCAGGTGAAACAGCGGCTGCGCCCTGCGCAGCGCAGCCTGATCCTGCCGGCACAAGTACAACTGTAGAAACAGGGCGATGTCGCGCAGCGCCTGGGTGAGCTCCAGCTGGGCGAAGCGCGCCGCCACAACCGGTACCGTTGCCCTGCCCCGGGCCAGGTCGCCCAACACGGTGCGGCGCTCCCGCAGGGGTCCGGCGCCGCCTTCGGTAAACAACTGCTCAGCGAGCAGCGGTACGCCGCCGGCGAGTGCGAGCAGGTCAGCCGCACCCGCCTCGTCACCAGTGACGCGCTGCAGCCACGGCAGGCACTGATCAGGGCCCGGGAGGGGCAGTTTTAGCAACTGGCAGCGGGAACGCACGGTTGCGGGCATGCCCTGCAAACGTTCTGCGACCAGTATCAGGTGAGTATCTGCAGAGGGCTCCTCCAGTCCTTTCAGGAGAGCATTGGCAGCACCATGCGACAGGCGTTCGGCGGGGCTGAGAACCACAACCTTGCGCGGGCCGAACCCTGCCGTGCGGTAGACAAAGGCTACCGCCTCTCGCACCTGTTCAATGCGTATGACCTTGCTGGTACCCTCCGGCTGCAGCCAGCGGAAGTCACCGTGACTGCCGGACTGGCTGAAACCGCAGGCCCTGCACGCGCCACAGTTGTGTCCGGCGACGGGCTGGTGGCACAGCAGATAGCGTGCCAGTGCCAACGCCAGCCGCTGTTTGCCAACGCCCGCCGGGCCAGCAAGAAGCAGCGCGTGTGGGAGCTGTTGGCGACTGACCTGCTCCTGCAGCCGCGCCCAGGCCTCGGCCTGCCATGGCAAAGGTACGCTGACTTCAGGCAGGTCCTGCAGGTTCATTTTGCCACCGGGTGTCGCGGTGCCCAGCAGGCGAACAGCTCCGCGCATATCTCCTCAATGCGCGTCTGCACCGCGGCCAGCGGCTGACTGGCATCGACAACGTGATAGCGACCGCTGCTCTCCCGGGCGAGTTGCAGATAGGTATCGCGTACACGCTCAAAAAAGGCCAGTTCCTCGCGCTCGAAGCGGTCCAGCTTACCGCGGCCCCTGACACGCTCGAGCCCCGTGGCTACGGGCGCATCGAGCAGGAGCGTGTAGTCAGGCCGCAACTCCCCCTGCACCAGCGTTTCCAGCGCGCGCACGGTTGCGGCCGGCAACCCGCGACCGCCACACTGGTAAGCGTAGCTGGCATCGGTGAAGCGATCGCAGATCACCCACTTGCCGGCGTGCAGCGCGGGCTGTATGACATCCTGCAGGTGCTGGGCGCGCGCCGCAAACAGCAGCAGCAACTCGGCCATCGGCACCACGGGCTCCTCTCTCGGGCGCAGCAGCACTGCGCGGATATCTTCACCCAGACGGGTGCCACCGGGCTCGCGTGTCACCACGAGGTCCACGCCACGAGCCTCTAAATAGGCCTGAATACAGGCAATATTGGTGGATTTTCCTGCGCCTTCACCGCCTTCGACGGTGATGAACAGACCGCGTGCTGTGACCATGGTCAGGGACTCTCCGGAGATGAACGGTAATCTTCGCGCCGTTGCAGCTGGTATTTACGCACGGCACGCTCATGCCCTTCAAGCGTGGTATTGAACTCGTGGCTGCCATCACCACGCGCGACGAAAAACAGGGTTTCACCCGCCGCGGGCTGCAGAGCGGCCTGCAGTGCCGCACGCCCGGGCAAGGCGATCGGTGTCGGTGGCAGCCCAGCGTGCCGGTAGGTATTGAAGAGATTGTCCGCGTCCAGCAGGTGGCTGCGGCGCAGATTGCCATCGAAGGCATCACCCAACCCGTAAATGATGGTCGGGTCGGTTTGCAGCCGCATACCACGCTGCAAGCGACGCACAAACACCCCCGCAATTTCTCCCCGCTCTTCGGGTACACCGGTTTCACGCTCTATAATGGAGGCCATGATCAGGGCTTCGTAGGGGGAGTCATAGGGCAGATCCGCGTCGCGTATTGCCCACTCCTGTTCCAGCGCTTCCAACAGGGCGCGGTGTGCACGACGCAGGATATCGAGATCGCTGTCGCCGCGCTCGTAGCGGTAGGTTTCCGGCAGAAACAGACCCTCGACCGCCTCGTACGGTGCGACGAGCTGCAACAACCTGGCATCATCCGGCCCTGACAGGACGCTCTCCAGCGCACTCTCGCGCTGCAGAATGGCAAGCGCCTGTGCCACTACGATGCCCTCGGGAAGCGTCACCTGGTACTGCACTACGCGCCCACTGACCAGCAGCGCCAACAGGCTTTCAGCCGTGAGCCCGGGCTCCAGCGCGTACTCCCCCCGCCGAATCCGGGCATCGAGCCGGTGGTAGCGCGCCCAGAGCAGCAACAGCTCCGGGTGCGGCAATACGCCCTCCGCCTGCAGACGCTCGGCTACCGAGCGCAAGCTGTCTCCCGGGTGTACCGTGAGCAGCAGCCCCGACTCCGGCAGGCGCAGGGGGGCCTGCCACCTCTGCCAGGCCTCACGTGCCACGAGCAGGGCAAAGAGGACCGCCAGAACCAGCGCCAGTAGCAACGGACGGCGCCAGCGCGTCACCGCTGCAGCCACTCGCCATAAGCGGCATGCAAGCGCCGGGTGACAGGGTGCAGACCCCAGTTGCGATCGCGAAACCCGCCTACCGGCCGCAGACCGGTGAGGGCGTTGCAATAGAACACTTCATTGGCCGCCAGCAGCTGGTGCAGCTGTAGCCGGGATTCCGCCGCCTGCAGACCGCAGGCTGACGCAAGGTGATCCAGCAGCAGGCGACGGCGGGTACCGGCGATCCCCGCATCAAGCAAGATGGGTGTGAGGAGCCGCTTGCCCGCCACCAGAAACAGATTGCCCGAGGACACCGACAGCGGTGCACCAGACTGATCCAGCATCAGCACCTCGTCCACCCCAGCCTCCATCGCGTCGGCAGCGGCCAGCACCTGTTCCAGTCGGTTCAGGTGTTTCACGCCCGCCAACTGCGGCTGCTTGCCCCACCGGACCTGTGTCTCCCCGAGCGTGGCGGGTTCCGGGAACACTGACGGGTCGTACGCCATCTCTGACACGCTGATGACAACCCGCGGTGTGGCCACCTGCGGCGGCGCATAGCCCCGCGGCCCCGTGCCTCGCGACACTGTCAGGCGCAGCGCTGCGTAGCCTTTCACTGCGCGCAGGGAATCCAGAACGGTATCGAGGTGCTGCCGGGCAAGCGGCAGTGCCTCCGGCATACGCAAACACGCCAAGCCGATAGCCAGTCGATCAAAGTGGAGGCTGGCCAACACCGGTTGACCGTCCCGCAGGAGCATGGTTTCAAAGACCCCATCGCCGTAGGCGAACGCCCGATCCGGCAACTGCAGTGCGTCGCCGGGTGTGCCGTCAATCCATGTCTGGGCCGCAACTACCACCCGGCCGGCATCAGCCGAGCTGACTGAACAGCAGGGACCCGTTGGTGCCGCCGAAGCCGAAGGAGTTGGAGAGCGCGTGCCGGATACGGCGCTCCTGTGCGGTATGCGGCACGTAATTGAGAACGCAACCCTCGTCCGGATTGTCGAGGTTGATGGTCGGAGGGGCTACCTGATCGCGCAGGGCCAATATGGAAAAAATGGCCTCCACGGCCCCCGCAGCACCCAGCAGGTGACCGATCATGGACTTCGTGGAACTGACCGCGACCGCTTCTGACGCGGCCCCCAGCACTGTCTGGATCGCGCGACTTTCAGCAAGATCACCGGCACTGGTCGATGTGCCGTGTGCGTTGATGTAGTCAATCTGGTCGACGGATACCGCGGCATCGGAGATGGCATTGCGCATTGCAGCAGCCGCGCCGCGACCATCCTCCGGCGGCAGCGTCATGTGATACGCGTCGCCGCTCATGCCAAAGCCGGTGATTTCCGCGTAGATATTGGCACCCCGCGCTTTCGCCGACTCATACTCTTCGATCATCAACACCCCTGCGCCGTCACCCAGCACAAAGCCGTCGCGATCGCGATCCCAGGGACGCGAAGCCGCTGCCGGATCGTCATTGCGCGTTGACAGCGCCCGGGCGGCGGCAAAACCCCCGAGGCCGACAGGTGTCGTGGCCATCTCGGCACCGCCCACCAACATGGCATCGGCATCGCCGAGGGCAATCAGGCGGGCACCGAGGCCGATGTTGTGCGTGCCCGAGGTACAGGCCGTGACCACAGCGAGATTCGGACCCTGAAGATTGTAACGGACAGAGAGATTGCCCGAGATCATGTTGATAATGGAACCGGGCACAAAGAAGGGTGAAATCTTGCGTGGCCCGGAGCGCGCCACGATCTCCGTATTTTTCTCGATCTGGCCAATGCCGCCGATGCCGGACCCTATGGCACAGCCAATGCGGTGGGCGTTGGCGTCCGTCACCTCGAGCCCGGAATCCAGCATTGCCTGTATCCCGGCGGCCATCCCGAACTGCACAAAGATGTCCATTTTACGGGCGTCTTTGTCGCTGAAATACGGCGTGCTGTCGAAGCCTCTGACACTGGCACTGAACCGCGTGCTGTAGGCCTCGACATCAAACGCGACAATCGGTGCGACACCGCTTTTGCCGGCAATGATATTTTTCCAGGTTTCCTGCACATCGAGCCCCAGTGGGCTCACCATGCCAAGACCTGTGACAACAACGCGTCTGCCAATCACCGAACGCACTCCCCGGTTGAATCAGGTGCTGGAAGCATAAATAAGAAAAGCCGCTCTATCAAAACATAGAAACGGCTCTTCCGGTTACTGCGGGGACAATCTCAGGCGAGATTTTCCTTGATGTAGTCGATAGCCAACTTCACCGTAGTGATCTTCTCGGCTTCTTCATCGGGAATCTCGGTTTCAAACTCTTCTTCCAGAGCCATCACCAGTTCCACCGTGTCCAGTGAATCCGCGCCCAGGTCTTCGACAAAAGACGCTTCCGTCTGAACTTCTTCTTCCTTGACGCCAAGCTGCTCTGCGACGATCTTTTTTACGCGTTCTTCAATGCTGCTCATTTTATGTATAACTCCTGACAAAAAAGTCTGAATGAAACCTGGTCACCCGGCCCAAGAGCGCATTTTACTCTGTTTTGCGCCGGAGTAATAAATTTTTTTTGGGCGCCGACCGCCAGCATGCGGCAACGCGGCGCCGCATCCGTTACGCCATGTTCATGCCACCGTTGATATGGATAGTCTCGCCGGTGATATAACCCGCGTGCTCCCCGCACAGAAAAGCCACCAGGGCACCGATTTCCCGTGCCTCGCCGAGACGTGCGAGGGGAATCTGGCCGAGCATCGCCTCACGCTGTTCGTCACTCAGTGCACGCGTCATATCGGTATCAATAAAGCCCGGAGCGACACAGTTGACCGTCACGGCGCGGGAGCCCAGTTCACGCGCCAGCGCCCGCGAAAAACCCTCCACACCCGCCTTGCTCGCCGCGTAGTTGCTCTGCCCGGCATTACCCATTGCGCCCACTACCGACGTGATATTCACGATTCGACCCCAGCGGGCCTTGGTCATGCCACGCAGGCAGGCCTTGCTGACCCGGTAGACCGCGCTCAGGTTGGTGTCGATGACGGCCTGCCATTCCTCTGCCTTCATGCGCATCAGAATATTGTCGCGCGTGATACCCGCATTGTTGACCAGTACAAGCGGCGCGCCGAATTGCGCGCTGATACCCTTGACCACATCCTCGACGGCAGCCTGGTCAGCCACATCCAGCGTCATGCCACAGCCCTCGAAACCGCCGTCCCGAAGATACTCACCGATGGCAGCGGCTCCCGCTTCAGTGGTCGCGGTGCCCACGACGACATACCCATCAGCTGCAAGCTGTTCCGCGATAGCACGGCCAATGCCACGGCTGGCACCCGTCACCAGCGCAACTTTCTTTTCCTCACTCATCCCTGCTCCCCTTCCTTATTGCTGTTCCAGATCTGCTCAGGCCAGGGCCGCAAGCGTATCGGCAAGCCCTGCGGGCTCTTCCAGTGAGTGACTCTGCAACGCGCCGTCGATGCGCTTGTTGAGTCCGCTCAGCACCTTGCCCGGGCCACACTCCACCACCTGCGTGACGCCCTGCGCCGCCATGTAGGCAACGCATGCCGTCCACTGGACGGGACTGTAGATCTGCTCTACCAACAGGCTGCGAATGCGCTCGGGGTCGGATTCGGGTCGTGCATGGACATTGTGCACGACGGGTATGGCGGGCGCCTGAATTGCGATGGAGGCCAACACCTCGGCGAGTCGCTCGCCGGCCGGACGCATCAGCGACGTATGGAAAGGTGCGGAGACCGGCAGCGGCATCGCGCGCTTTGCCCCCGCGGCTTTCAGGGCCGCGGACGCCTGCTCGACCGCCGCGGCGTGGCCGGCAATCACCACTTGACCAGGCGAATTGAAATTGACCGCAGCCACCTCGCCGTCGCCCGCGGCGCTCACCTCGCCACAAATACGGTTGATACTGTCATCGTCCAGACCGATGATCGCCGCCATGCCGCCCTCGCCTACCGGGACGGCTGTCTGCATGAACTCACCGCGCTGGCGTACCAGGCGCACGGCATCGTCAACAGCGAGCGAACCGGCGCAGACCAGTGCAGAAAATTCGCCGAGGCTGTGCCCGGCGAGCAAGGCGGGTTCCGCGCCGCCCGCCGCGCGCCAGGCGCGCCACAGGGCGACACTGGCGGTCAGCAGGATGGGCTGGGTGGTGGCTGTGAGATTCAGTGCCTCCTGCGGCCCCTCCTGCACCAAACCCCACACGTCCATACCGAGCGCCGCGGAGGCTTCATCAAAGGTCTCGCGCACCGCCGGGAAGGCAGCGTGAGCACCGGCAAGCATGCCGACTTTCTGTGACCCCTGGCCGGGAAACACAAATGCACAGTGACTCAACGTCATATCAATAGCACCCTCTAACGTTTACACGGTACCGGCGACGGTCGCGCCGGTTACCGCCAGTGTAGAACAGCCAGCGCGCGCCAGCCTGAAAATGCAAAACGGGAGCCTGGGCTCCCGTTTTGCATTTCGCTACCATTACCGACACGTAGACTGTGAACAGCCTGCAGTGCCAGCCGGAACGGACTTACTCGTCGTTGCCGGTGTTGACCACTTTCTTGCCGCGGTAGAAGCCATCTGCCGTCACATGGTGACGACGGTGGGTTTCACCGGAGGTCTGGTCGACGCTCAGCGTCGGGCCGGAGAGTGAGTCGTGTGAACGACGCATGCCGCGGCGTGAACGTGATTTCTTGTCCTGTTGAACAGCCATGTCTTACTCCTGATGGGTATCGCCGGGCTTTAACTGCGCCAGCACGTCAAACCGGTTGGGCCTGTCGACGGGCTCGTCTGCTACGCGCTCCGCGGCGAGGTCCGCCAAAACTGTGTTGCATTCCGCCTGCTCGTGATAGCTGAACGGCGGCATTGCCAGAATCAGCTCATCCTCGACCAGTTCCCGCAGCGAAACCTCGTCCTCACCGGCTATCAGTGGATCGAGACTCGCCGGCAAATGACGGGCCTGCTCATCCGTCCAGACCACCGCGAGGGTGCTCTCCGAATGTAGCGCAGCCGACATGGGCCGCAGGCACCGCTGGCAGGTAACCGTGACCGCACTGTCAGTCACCACCCGCACAACGTACCTGCCCTCCTCATCCCTGGACAGCGCCAACTCCGCTTCAACAACACCCTCGTCTGCGGCCAGCAGATCCCGAAAACGAGGCAATTCCAGCGGTTTGAGCGTGCCCCTGATGGTCGCGCCACGCGTGGCAGCCTTGCGGACGTCCAGCGACGCGGGAAGGGGGTCGGTCAACATAGGCGCGCATCATAGGGGCGGTTTACCCCTTTGTCAAAAAAATCTTTAGAATACAACCAGTTCACAGCCTTCACTGCCGCTTGCGGAAAACCTGATCATGGACCTGATACTTGCCTCGACCTCACCCTACCGCAAAGCCTTGCTGGCGCGCCTGCAGCGCCCCTTCCGCTGCCTGCCGCCCGACACCGATGAGACGCCCCTGGCTGGCGAGACCGGTGCACAGCTGGCCCTGCGTCTGGCACTGGCCAAGGCACGTTCAGTCGCCCAGGCTCACCCCGGCGCCCTGGTGATCGGTAGCGACCAGGTGGCGGAGCTGGATGGCCGGCTGATCGGTAAACCCGGCGGCGTGGAGAACGCCAGGCTGCAGCTGACGGCAAGCTCCGGGCGCACCGTGCGCTTCCTTACCGGACTGGCGGTCTGCCGGGTTGCCGACGACCTGGAGCTAACCCATGTGGAACCTTTCAACGTGCATTTTCGCCCCCTGTCCCAGGCGGCGATCACTGCCTACCTCGAGCGGGAGCCGGCGCTGGACTGCGCCGGCAGCTTCAAATGTGAGGGCCTGGGCATCGCCCTGTTCGAGCGTATGGAAGGCGACGACCCCAGCAGCCTTGAAGGCCTGCCGCTGATCGCCCTGACCCGCCTGCTCGGCGAGGCGGGCTACCCGATACTGGCCTGAGACAGCACATGGGGCAGTTCCTTTAACGCAGCCAGCCGGTCAATCAGGGCCAGCGGGCGGTGGCGCAGAAGCTGTTCGCGCGAGTGCACGCCGAAGGTCACGCCCACCGAGGGCATGCCGAGGCGCCGCGCCATCTCCAGATCGTATTCTGAGTCGCCCACCATCAGGGCGGAGTGCGCCGCTTTGCCGCGCTCCAGCAGGATTTCTTCCAACATCAACGGATGCGGCTTGGAGCGTGTCTCATCGGCACAGCGTGTACTATGGAAGTAGCCCTCCAGGCCCAGACCCTGCAGGACACGATCCAGCCCCCGTCGACTCTTGCCCGTCGCAACGGCCACTTCAAACCCGGATGCGCGCAGCCAGTCCAGTGTCTCCAGGGCGCCCTCGTGCAGGGTCGCCGGCCCGGGATCCAGCGCACGGTAACAGCGGGCATAGGCGGCCTGCATGGCCTCCTGCTGTGCTGCCGAACTGCCCGGGAACAGCAGGGGCATCGCGGTCACCAGACTGAGGCCGATGATGTGCCTGACGGCATCGGCCTCCGGCACCGGCAGGTCGCAGTCCTCCGCTGCCGCCTGCATGGCCTGCACAATCTGCTCCACGGAGTCGCAAAGCGTCCCATCCCAGTCAAATATAACTATCATATTCAATTAGATACGCGCATTTTCTAATATAGCCTCTAGATCTTTGTCGAGCGGCGCCTCAAGACGTAATTGCCCCGCGCCCGGCAAGGTAAAGGTCAGTGAGCGAGCGTGCAGGAACAAGCGACCCACCCCCAGCGAGCGCGCCAGCTCGGCGCAGGCATCGTCCATATACTTGTCATCGCCGAGAATCGGATGGCCGGCGAAGCGCGCATGCACGCGAATCTGGTGAGTACGGCCGGTGTAGGGCCGGGCCTCAACCACCGTGGCCCGGGAAAACTGCTCCAGCACCTGAAAACCGGTCACCGATGCCTTGCCCTCCTTCGCGACCCGAACCATACGCTCACCCGATTGCACGACATTTTTCTGCAGGGGGGCTTCCACCATGCGCCGCTCACGTGGCCAACGTCCCGCCACCAGCGCAACATAGCGCTTGTCTACCCCGTCGCCTCGCAGCTGCCGGTGCAACTCCCGCAATACCGCAGGCTTGCGCGCCACCAGGATGAGGCCCGAGGTATCCCGATCCAGCCGATGCACCAGTTCCAGATAGCGATCCTGGGGCCGCAGCTGCCGCAGGCACTCGATCAAACCGAAGTTCAGGCCACTGCCGCCGTGCACGGCGAGCCCCGAGGGTTTATTGATCACCAGCAGTCCCGCGTCCTCGAAGACGATGCGCGACTGGATTTCAGCCGCCCAGTAACCCGGCACCACCACCGGCGCACCGGGCTCGGGCTGGTGCAGCGGGGGCACCCTCAGCACATCACCCGCCACCAGGCGGTATTCGGCTTTCACACGCCCTTTGTTGATGCGGAACTCGCCTTTGCGCAGGCCCCGATAAATGCGTGTTTTCGGCACCCCTTTCAGCTCGCGCAGCAGGTAATTATCGAGTCGCTGCCCTGCGCTGTCCGCATCAATTTCGACGAAACGGACTGCATTGGGTACAGGGGTGGCTTGTGTTTTGACCATGGGTTCGGGAAATCACCAAATAATTGAAGCACTTAGCAAATGCAGGTATACTCCGGGCCGTGTAGCCAGGCTCGAGGGGTCTTACCCCCGACGCACAACGCAACCACTCCGGTGACAGCAGGGTCTGCCGACGTAACCGCAGCGCCCCACAGGAGACATCATACCCGCACTTGCGTGTGCAGGCACACAACGGATGTCGACGCGCCCGCCACCCACAGGGCATAGCCCGGGACTGAGGCTGAGCCGCGCCGATACAGTATGAACCGCGCAGTGAGACTGCCGGGACTCCGAATCAGTGAAAGCTTTGGGCAGTACGGCCGTATTCGTCAGGTGATGCGGCCCCGACCGGGTAACGACCTGCACGCGCAGGCTCTCACCGGCAGTACTACCCGGCGACAGGCAGACAACGGCCTCTCGCCCTGTACAGTTCACCTGAGCGTACTGAGTAGTACCTCACCACTGCGTGACCGGCCCAGCCGCCACGTCAGTGTCAGGACCGTTACTCGGCTATGTCCGGCCTCATGGCCGGCTGTATGGCTGATTCCCGCCCCGCCAGACCTGCGCGCACCAGGTAGAATGGCACATCATGAAAAAAATGCTTATCAATGCAACACAGCCCGAAGAGCTGCGCGTTGCGCTCGTTGACGGACAGCGACTGTACGATCTGGATATTGAAAACCGCACCCGTCTGCAAAAGAAATCAAATATCTACAAGGGCAAGATTACCCGGGTTGAACCCAGCCTTGAGGCCGCTTTCGTTGAATTCGGCGCGGAGCGTCATGGCTTTCTGCCCCTCAAGGAAATCGCCCGTGAGTACTTTTACAAGGATCCCAGCAACAGCGAGGGCCGCCTGAAGATCAAAGAGGTCGTAAAAGAAGGCACGGAAATCATTGTCCAGGTGGACAAAGAGGAGCGCGGTAACAAGGGCGCGGCCCTCACCACCTTTATCAGCCTGGCCGGTCGCTACATGGTGCTGATGCCCAACAACCCCAAGGCGGGCGGTATCTCGCGCCGCATTGAAGGGGACGACCGCAGCGAACTGCGCGAAGCCCTGAGTGGGCTGGAAATCCCCAACGGTATGGGGGTTATCATCCGCACGGCCGGTGTGGGACGCACCACCGAAGAGCTGCAATGGGACCTGAACTATCTGTTGCAGCTGTGGGAATCCATCACCGTCGCCAACAAGGAAGTGAAGGCCCCCGCGCTGCTGTTCCAGGAGAGCAACGTAATCATCCGCGCTGTGCGCGACTACCTGCGCGACGACATCGACCAGGTGTTGATCGACTCAGACGATGCCTATGCCGAGGCCTATGAATTCGTCAGCATGGTCATGCCGAAATACAAGAACCGTATTCGTCGCTACGAGGACACCATCCCCCTCTTCAACCGTTTCCAGATTGAAAGCCAGATCGAAACGGCTTTCCAGCGCGAGGTCCGCCTGCCCTCCGGTGGTTCCATTGTCATTGACCCCACGGAAGCACTGGTTTCCATCGACATCAACTCCGCCCGCGCCACCAAGGGCACCGACATTGAAGACACCGCCCTGCAGACCAACCTTGAGGCGGCCGATGAAATCGCGCGCCAGCTGCGGCTGCGGGACATGGGCGGCCTGGTGGTCATTGACTTCATCGACATGCTGGCCGCACGCAACCAGCGCGCTGTCGAAAACCGCATGCGCGATGCGCTGGAACTGGACCGCGCACGCGTCCAGGTGGGCCGCATCTCGCGGTTTGGCCTGCTGGAGATGTCGCGCCAGCGGCTGCGCCCGTCTCTTGGGGAAACCAGCGCCATTGTCTGCCCGCGTTGCACCGGTCAGGGCACTATCCGCGACACCAAGTCTCTCGCGCTATCCATCCTGCGCCTGATGGAAGAAGAAGCCATCAAGGATCGCAGTGCCGAGGTGCGCGCCATTGTACCGGTGGATGTGGCGGCGTACCTGCTCAACGAGAAACGCTCGGCCCTTTCCGATATCGAAATTGTCAGCCGCACACGACTGCTGGTGATTCCCAATCCGAATCTTGAAACACCGCACTTTGAAGTGCAGCGCCTGCGCGACGACGAAGTCAGCGAAGACCGCACCGTCAGTTACTCCATCGATATCGCGGTACCGGATACTGACCTTATCAGCGATTCGCACTCCGCCAACATTCCGCAGCAGGAGGCCGCCGTGCAACGCGTTGCACCGCAGATGCCTGCGCCGCAACCGGCGCCCGAGCGGGAGGAAACCACCGCCGAAGTGCCTGCGCCGAAGCGTAAGCGCGGCGGCAAGAGCACTGCCGCCAAAGCTGCCGAACCCGCCGCGCCCGCTGTGAAGCCGGGCCTTGTGACGCGACTGATGGGCATGCTGTTCGGCGAGCCCGCCAAGGCAGAAGAGCCGGCTCCCAAGCCGAAGGCCCGCAAAGCCGTCGCAGCCGAGCCAGACAGCGAGAACGGCGAAAAAAGTGGAGAGCGCACTGGCCGCAAACGCAGCCGCGGTGGCCGCCGCCGCAATGGCAACAATGCACGCAGCGCCGACCAGACCCGCAACGATCGCGACGAGGTGACTGATGCATCCGCACAGCCCACCAGGGGCGAGAAGCCAGACTCACGCAACCGGTCGCAGGACGACTCGTCAGAAGAGCGTCAATCCAGCGGCAACTCGCGTTCGCGGAGACGCGGTGGCAAGGGGCGTCGTCGCCCCGATGCCGAGCGCACCGTGGAGCCGGTAGAAGATCAGTCGGATGTCGATGCAGATGCTTCTGATGACGATAGCCTGGAAGCCTATGCCAGACGCCAGCAGGAAGCCCAGCAGGACGACTCCAGTGAAGAAGGCAGCAAGCCACGCAAGCGTCCCTCGGACATGAAGCGCAGCGAACCTCGCCGTCGCCGCCGCAGCCGCCCGCAGACGGATGCCGACACCGATGACACCGGTGTCACCGCACAGGCCGACACTGCACAGACAGCTGTGGACACCAGCGAGGCACCCGCAGACGCGCCGGCCAGCAAGCCGGTCGGTGCCGCTGAAGTGCTCGACAGCACGCCATTGGCGGCGCTGGAGAGCAGCACCAAAACCGACGCTGCCAGCAGCATAGATGGCGAGGACAGCGCCGCGATGACAGTCGAAGCGCAACCCGATACGGCAGTGCCCACGGCTGCGGAGCCGGATGTAGCGGCAAAAGCGCCTGAGCTTGCAGAGGCACCGGCGGCGGAACCTGCACCGGCCCCCGTTGCACCGGCTCCCGAAGCCGCTGCGTCGGAGGCCCCTGTGGCGAGGCCGGCTGGTCTCACCGCAGACGGACGCGCTGCCAACGACCCTCGCGTGGCACCGCGACAGGTGCAAGAGGTGGCGATTACCACCGCGCACCTGACGCTGTTCCGCGAAGAGCAGTTCCCACCTGTGGCTGCCAGCGGCCAGGTAGCACCGCGCGCCAGCAATGACCCACGGGGGCCGCGCCCTGGCGCTGCCGCAAGCGGTGTATCCGAGGGCTAGACGCACTGCAAAATGATGCGCACCGGCCCGTCAGGGCTTGTGCGCATTGGCAGGGACTGTATAATCCCGCTCTCTCGCTGAAGGCGGGAAAACAAACACGGTGGGCTGGCTGAGTGGTCGAAAGCGGCGGTCTTGAAAACCGTTGAGGGTTTATCCCCTCCCGGGGTTCGAATCCCTGGCCCACCGCCATAAAATAAGGGGTTTTCGTATTTTCGATACCCCTTTTTCTTTTTTTAAAAAAAGATCCTCGGCACACTTTTGGCTCAATCTTCATTGTGTTTGGAGGTGTTTATGGCGACTATCCGTAGAAGAAAATCCATAGCTACCGGCATAATTTCCTTTCAAGCAGTAGTGCGAAGGCAAGGATACCCGGATCAGCGCAAAACATTCACGACGCTTCAATCAGCTAAGGACTGGGCCTACGACCTCGAGCGAGATATTCGCGACCGTCGCCTAGACCCGCGCGCCCTCGGCGACAGAAAAACGGTACGAGACGCAGTGGAGCTGTACTTGGACAAGATTCAGGGTCGTCACAAGAGCTTCAAGGACACGAAGGCCCGTTGTGAATATTTCAAAGACAAGATTGGCGGCGTCAAGCTAGCGAACCTTACCGCGGTTATGGTGGACGAAGCAGTCGACGCGCTCGATTGCAGCGGGCCAACCCAGAACCGTTATCTGGGGGCCTTAAGCGGATGTCTAGAGTTTGTCCGGAAAACCCCCTACGCGTGGCTTCAGTTCAACCCCGTAAAGGCTGTGACGCGACGTCAAGAGCATAAGCCTCGCGCGCGTATCATCAGCGCTGAAGAGTGGAAAGCGCTTCTCGCACTTGCTGACCAGCAAGCAGTCGGGGGGGAACCATCCGGCAACAGCAGTTACCCACCTACCTGCGCCTGGCTTACGCGACGGGGCGTCGGAGAGGCGAGTTACTAAAGCTACGGTGGGTCGATTGGGACGCCGATGAGAAAGTACTGTGGTTGCTAGACACGAAAACGGGTGACGACCAGCCTGTCCCTCTCGGTGATATTGAAGCCGCCCTACTCGCCGCTCACGAAAAGACTTTTAGGGTGGACAGGTCGCCTTACATCTTTCCCGGAAGCCGACCAGGCGGGCATACGAATTTTGACGAGCTGATTCGAACGCTGCTCCGGCAAATCTGTCCTCCTGACCGCAAAGGTGAAGTCCCAGTTTTTCACAGTGTACGCCACACGGTAGCCACAGAGCTTGGTATTGGAGGCGCATCCGAGGCGCAAATCATGGCAGTGACGGGACATCACTCCAGTGCAAGCGTGAATCGGTATGTGAAAAAGACCGTGCAGACCGCCCGAGCGGCACAAGCGCTGCGAAGGCAAGAATGAATGGGCGAGCTATTCAAAAAACGCACCGATGACTCCGAATTATGGGCTTTGTTCAAAGAGCTGGAAATAGTCTCAGACGCGCTGACGAACTAGTAATTATTGTGCTAGTGTCTCTAACTATCGGTTGGTATCAAGGCATTGATCATATGGAAAACGAAAGCGAATTTCACGGCCCAATCCTCACACCTAAGGCGCGCTCCGAGCTAAGCAAACTTAAACAGTACGCTCAGATTCGCAAAGCAGCTATGGCTGGATACACGCCCGGGGAAACTGTGTCACGTCCGCCCCCCATCTCGCAGGAGTCCCTTAACGCTACACGAAGGAATCATTTAGCCGCGTTAAAGTTCATAATTAAACTCGCAGAGGACAGCGAAGACAAAGAATAGCCAAGTCGACCCGCACTACCGGAGCTACTGCCTTAATGAGAAAATCGGGTTTTTTCAACGCACTATAGGTCGCGATCTTCTATCAAAGAACTTGCGTAGTACGAGCGCCAGGTACCGAGAATCTTTCCTTGTAGCGACGAAACTTCGACTATCTAGCGTCAACGCGCCATGCCCCAAAGCGCGTACAAGTTTAAATTATTCCACCAACCCCATAGAGCTGGCCATCTGCTGCTCACTAACCACATCGGCTGTAACTACCGCGTCCTTCAAGTCGATCTTGCCTCGTAGAAGCCTGTCCAAGTGAACATCAAACGAATCGTATTCTGGGTGATGAAGCGCCGGCAGGTAGACGCGTACATCCCGCTTCTGACCAATGCGGTAGACTCTATCGCTAGCCTGAGCCTCCTTTGCCGGATTCCAGTGACGCTCCACGTGGACAACGTGATTGGCGCCCACTACGGTTAAGCCGACGCCGGCGGCGACGGGGGACATAATCAGAATATTAAAGCCCGCTCGCTCTTCAAACTGCGCAATAAGTTGCTTGCGAGATAGCACATCTGACTTTTTGGGCATTGCTGCGGTGTCGCCATTGATTATGGAAATATTGAGCCCATATGTCATATCAAGCCAGTATTTGAGTAGGCGCTGCAGCTTTTTCGTAATCATGAAAAGAATGACTTTTTCCCCTCCAGCCCGAATCGAGTCGAGCGTTGACCAAAGTGCTGCCAACTTACCGCTTTCCTGAAGGATTCCAGCCACCTGAGCCTGGTTCTGTGCATATAGATCCATTTCATTGTCAAGCCTGGGATGCAGCGATATCTTGCGCATAGCGGCAAGCGTTCTTAAGGCAATAGCACGCCCATCACCTTCCATTATTGCCCGTCTATGGCTATCAATCACGTCGTTGTAAGCGAGAAGCTGTGGACCCTGCATTAGAGCGGACAGCGACGGCTCGAACTGCTGGGCCCCATTCTGGCCGCCTTCAACACCCGAAAGTATCGTCTTACTGGGCAGCCCCTTCAGCTCATCCTCCTTGACCCGGCGCAACATGAATGGGCCCACCGCATCACGCAGGGATTTTCCATACTCAAAGCGAGCACTTGCGCGCTCACTTTCCGATGCTTGCTGGATGGGCTTCACCCAGCGCTCCCGAAAGTACTCCCAGTCGCCGAGCAATCCAGGCTGTGCTGTATCCATCAGACACCAAAAATCTCCCAAGGAATTCTCCACCGGAGTGCCAGTAGCCAATAACTTGAAATCCGCCCTAAGCCCCTTGGCGGCTCTTGTCTGCAGCGTATTGGGGTTCTTTATGTTCTGGGCCTCATCAAAAATCACCATACCCCACTCAATACTGCAGAGCGAGAACTGGTAATCCCTCAAGACCTGGTAGGTGGTGAGAATTAATCGGCGCTCCTGATCCAACCGCTTGGATCCCGAATCAGGCCCAATATGCAAAGAGTAACGGATAGCTCCGGTATTTAGGTAACCTGAACCCTCATCAATTTCGGCAACCTGTTGTGATTCACGGCCAACTCCCTTAATTCTGAAATGATTCAGGTCCGCACCTGACTGCAAAATGACGATGTCCTTGAACGGAGACTGTTTGAAGGTCAAGTCGACTTCATCGCGCCAGTTCTCCAGTAGCGACAGCGGCGCTACCACCAGCGTAGGGCGCATCTTCCCCTTAAGTTCGGCCTGCACGCGGTAGTATTCATTCATGGCCACCAGAGCCATAAAGGTTTTTCCAAGCCCCATATCATCAGCCAATAGACCACCTTGAAGGCGATACAGATCATTGGAGTCGCCAGTCAGGGCCTGACGCATCAAGCCGGTGGTCCAGGCAATTCCCTGCTCTTGGTGAGGGAAGGGTTGGCGCAACAAAACTTGAGTATCTGCTATATGAGAAACAGTACTTGTCGCATTCGTGGCTTGCTCCAGCAGATTCTGATTCAGTTGGTCCGCCTCCTTTAGCAGAATCGACAGGCGCTCCTTGGAGAACCTCTCAACCGGATCCGGTTTGGCCAATGGTTCCGGTGTAGCCTCGTCACTATCGGCCAACCTGCTTATGCGGCCACGAACTGCGCTTTGCACACCCTGATGGTCGGCTATATCAATGTGATGACCACGGAAGTTGAGGCTGTCAGCGCCTTGGCCATGCGCAGACTCAACCTGGCGAAGGAGCTCCTCGCCGTCTTCCCGCGACTGAACGACTTCGTTAACGATATCTACCAACTGTCTTAGCTCGGCCTCTCGGAACCAGTCGGCCTTGTAGTCGCCGCCACTTTCAAAGTCCATGTGGACGAACCGGCCCACCCCCTCGACACGAACCGAAAAACCCAGATCAAGGTTGACCAGAGCGGCGTCCAGGAATGCCGAGGGGGACCGAATGAAATCCTGAACCTGTTCTCGTGGTATACGACGGTTCTGCAGAACCTCGCGTACCGCTTTAATACGCTCAGGCTCAAGCACTACGATGCGGTTGTTTACCCGCATAACGCCTGTGTTGTCATCGTTTAAATCCAACTGATTCCAGCGACTCTCAAGCTCCGCCTGACTGGAACCGTCGCCAAAGCTAGGAAATAGGGTCCAACTGTTATCCGGATTTTGACGGGCTGTTACTCCCACCGACTCTGGAGTGTGCACTTCCAGTTTGTCGAAATGCGCGAGTTCGATGGGCATGCCGCTACGCTGTGCGGTCTGCAACGCAGCTGCCAACTTCAAGTTCTCTGACTCATTACGTTGCTCGGGAGCCAGTGCCTCATGGTACTGGTGACTATTCAGAGCAAACAGCATTGCCGGAGTTAGCCGCCAGGCTTCGTTGTCTGAAAGGTAGATATAAGGCCCCTTTAGTCTGTAGGGTACCGCCGTACCATCAAACTCAGCACTGATTCTACAATAGAAGGCACTTTGCCCTGTCCGGCCGGTAAAATCCGCCCTGAAACACCCCGGAAAGTAGTGAGGAATCTGCAAAATTGTGGCCGCATCTTCGTCCAGCCCCGCCACGGCTTCCGACGGCAGGTAAAAGGTGTTCGGGAATGTTTGCGCGACGCCCTGCTCGCGAAGCATGTTAAGCGTAATGTGTTGCATACGCGCGAGCACTGGCCCCTGCCCCATTTCCAATTGAGAAACCAGAGCGGGGTCGAGGCGAAAGTGAATTCCGTTACTATCAACTATGGCTGCAAAGGCAGCCCGTGAATCTTCGTCTGCACCAGAGACTCCAATCAGACTTTCGAGTAGCGAACGAAGGCTCATAGCTCCATTATCCCCGCTTTATTTTTGTGCGACATACGGTAAGCCAAAGCGTGATAGATACTCTCTATAGTCATGCGGTAGCATGAACTTTTCGATATCCAACCCAATGCCGTTCTCTGCCAGAAATTCAAAGACCCGACGATGCCACATACCATTATGAGGCACACCCACATACGGCAAGCCATTGAATTTCTCCACGTATCTGCTAGGTATTAGCGTCGTTAGATCGGAATGGCTAAAGCCCGTTTTATTGTAGTTTGTGAGCATTTCATCAGGTTTGGCGAGATAGACCCACAACTTGAAATTATGTGAGCCCTCTACTAAGTGGATCTTGCCGCAATCAATGTAGATTATGGCTTTATCAGACATACCCCCTGCAAGCCGAACATAGCTTAGGCCACTATTCTCACCAAGGATCCTGGTTACAATGCGTTCCGCATGCCAGCCCAACATCAAGCGAGTATCTGCAACCATCCCTTCCTTCAGCAAGCCCTCCAGAAATCGTTTACGAGCTGGAAACATTCTCTGCAACGCATCGTCTCCGGCCTGAACACCATATTCCTCCACCGCATCGAGGAAGAGCCGGAGGTCAAGTTTTGACAACCACCCACGAACCTTCTCAATCCGCACGATGCCCAATGCTTGCCACCATTTTCGATAACGAGCTGAAGCACTGGCAACTCTCGGATCACCTGCAATGTTCAGAACGAAGCTTCGCCAGGGCTCCGGCACATCCCCAGTCACACGGTCTATGATAATTTGCAGCGCTGCATGCCCAATCAGCATGTCATCTGCATAGGGCGAGTCATGAACCGAGGGCTTGAGTAGCTCGTCCATCACGGGATCCGTTGTACCGTAGGGCAGTTCCTTCAACACATTCAGGTAGTACAACGCCCGACAGAGCTCTCCATAACGCCCTCCCAGATACGCTGTAATGCCAAGCCGGCTAAACTCTGCCTCTAGTTCACGCCCCTCGGATACCACCTGCTCTACCAGTCTGCTCGGGCCTGTATCAGAAAAGACCCAAGGATGCTGTCTGGCCACTTGCCAAACGTCATTTGCGCCCCGCGCCTGTCGCCCGGGAATCCGATTGCAGTGTTCAATTATCACCCGTGACAAAGCGGACCGGAAGTCCGGCTCTAGACGATCAAAATGGACGAGATAGAGCTGACAGAGATTAGACAAGGTCAAACGAGATAACCTGGGCTGATGTGCCCGCTCCATCACAGTTAAAGCGGCATCTTTGCAGGTGACGCGCCGAAACTGCTGATTTTCCAACCAGAGACGTGTGCAAGCGCGAGTCCCGGCACGGGTCTTCAGAATACCGCCGAGGCCGCTGAAGTTATCTTGCCGAAGCATTTTGAGCAGCCACTCCTTGATACTCTGCATGTGGCGCCCATCGCCCGCGTTGCCCGCCTTATGAGCCGCATCCTCCGACAGACCTTCCCAGACCTGTCTTGTTCTCGTGGACCAAGTGAAATTGAGTTCAGGAGGAGCAGGCAAACGCATTACTGAATCTCCTTGACCATATCGCGGACGGCTTGAAGCTCGGCGCTGTCCGGGCGGCGTATCGTAAAGCGAATATCAATTCGACGGTTATTACTGAAGTCTTTCTCACTGAGTTCCTGCTCGACCAAGGGGCGCGATGCGGCGTAACCACTGACCGAGAACAGCGGATCACCATCACGGTTACGCATCACGCTCAGTCGCTGCCCCTCCGGCAAGGCCGCCTCCCAAAACAGCCAAAGCGAAATAGCCCGGAAAGCCGACAGGCACCAGTTTCCCTTAACTTCACAAGGTAGTCGGTTAAAAGGCCGGCTATCCGTGTGCCCTTCAATAAAGATCGTATCGAGATAGGTGGCACGGTCATCGATGGAAATCCGGGTCTGCAAAACATCACCTATAAGAAAAGCAGTGTCCTGAAATTCGGGCTTAATTTCATCCGCCCCCGAATCAAACCCAAGGCGCTCATTAGAGATGTGTAACACAGAAGCATTGGCATTCATTTCAACCACCACGCCACGCTCACGCAAATCAGCCACAATCTCTTCGAGTATCGTACGCCTAATTTCCTCGGCGAGCTTGAGTGCTTCTATTTCATCCTCGAATTTGACACGCGTCTCGTCAAACTCCTTCTGCTTCAACATAAGCTGCAGGATCAAAATCACTGAGGCGAGAATAAAAATCACCAGCAGACCGGACATGATGTCCGAAAATGACATCCAGTAGGGGTTGTCCTCATCCACCGAGGACTTTAACGGCCTGCGGTCCAGCTTCACTGGCTGCGCGCCTCAAGTTCGTCCAGAACGCTAGAGAGCACATCACACAGCCGATTCATTTCCGTCGCGTACTGTACCGATTGAGTATTCCACTCTTGCATGCGCTCAATAACTTGCTGATTGACCTGACTGGAGTAAGCATCCAGCCAGCGTGCTGCCTGCTCCTCAATACCTCGAACCTGCTTTGAGAGACCTTCGCCGAGTTGATTGAACTCAGTTCGCACGGACTCAAGGAAACTCTTTTGCTGGCGCTCCAGCTCGCCAAAACTCTCATTATTCAACTGGGCAGCCTCGCGGTATGCCGACACCGCGGACGACATATCGTTTTGCAATTGAGTAAGCGCACCTCGCTGCTCCTCAAGCTGTCGTGCCACTCGATCGTTGTGTTCGGAGATTTCGCCCAGTCGCTGAGCAAGTGTCTCAATCCGTTCGCCCAGTAGGCGGCTAGTCGACTCGACCTTGCTCGCCAATAGCCCTAGCTGGTTGGCCGTACTGTCCATATGCTGGCTGCTGCTGGACATCGCTTGGCTGATAGTAGAGAGTTTCTCCATCAATACGCTGTGCTGCTCTGCCATCTGACTGGACTGTCGTTGGGTTTCAACAACGGATTGGGTTAGATTTTCCAACAGACTGGCCTGTGACTCAGAAATGGTGCGCACATGATCGCCCAGCTGCTGATTACGTTCGTCCTCACGCTGCATTGCCGCTTGCTGCACAGCGCTACTTTCGTCGCGAAGCTGTTGCAACAAGATCTGAAACTCACGCGATATCTGCTGTTGGTTCTCAGTACTAAAAACCACCATCCGGCTGATCTGATCATCCATGGCTTCTAGCTGTTGTTTGCTGGCCTCTTCTTGCCGATGCTGCTGTTGCCCCAGCTGAGTGGTTAACCCGGCAAGCTTGCTGCTCATTTCACCTACGGAACTCTCCATTCGCTCGGCAGCTCTATTCATCAGGTCATTCTGGCTACGTCCTGCTTCACCCATTCCATTCATAAACTGGCTAACCAGCGCCTCCAGGGCTGCGGTTGACTGTTCTGTACTGTGGCTAACAAGTGAATCAATCGCAGGGCCCATGATGCTGTTCAGCGTATTAGCCAAAGCTTCTTGCATGGACTCACTAATTCCTTCAACCGTCTCTTGCAGACGGTCACCAATGCGTTCATGTAGCTCCTGCAACGCTTCACGGCTGTGCTTGCCGTGCTCAGCAATTGCGACCAATGACTGCTCAGGTGAAATTCGTGGGTACAGAAAGTCGATGCTATGCTGCAGTGAGGTAATGCCGCGCAGCGCATGGCGCTCGGTAAATTTCTCCACCAAGTTTAAGATGATGCTTGCTGCCACACCCCAAACCGAGGTCATGAAAGCGACAGCGGCACCGGAAATAAGCCCATCAATGCCGTCTCTCAGTGTATCGATATCCGATCTGCTATCCAGGTTCAAACTGTTCAAGCCCACCGTCAAACCGACAAAGGTACCAAGAACACCGATAGCGACGAGAAAACTCGGCGTCGCCGCCAGCAGACGGCTCTGTGTCAAACCCGGCGCAAGCGTGAAATTATTGAAAAAGTGGCTGGCGTCGTAAGTGTTAAATAGATTCTCATTATCCGATGACAATACCAATGTCTCGTCGAACTCCTGCCAGAGAGGGCCGATCACTTCGGGATCAAGTGCTTTCGCACGCTCGCGTATTTCACGCCGATTAAATGCCAGTTTATCCCGGGTCTGGCCTTGCAGTAGATCCCTTAGATTGAGCATGCGGCGGCGGTAGCGCAGGTAGTGATATAGCACGGCGCCGATGGATGTCGTCAATATGAGAACAATGGCAATAACGAACCAGGCGGCGAGCCCTGACCCCTCCAAATCTAGGGCTGAAGAAAAGTCGGGTATTAACAGCGAGAGGAAATTTGCTTTTTCCAATGTACTTTCACTCATTACCAAAAATCTCCCAGGCCGCTCGGTAACTCTCTTCCCGATCCGGACGAAAAAAAAAGGCGCGACATCTTCGACGCTGCGATCAGTTGTTCTATTGGACAGACTATTCTCCATGAGTATCTTGGTGCCGCTGATGAAGTTTCGGATGGCTACGCAGCGGCGCCCGATCTGCTGCCCGATGGAAGCCCTCATGGCTTGGCCAAGCGGCCCCAAGCACCTTTAAGTCGGGCCGATCATGCCAGAATTCGGCCCCTGTTGAAAAACATGGCGTGCGAAGTACGCGAGAAGAGTCACCTTTTGTGAATGGGTCCACAATTCTTAAGGCAGTCACGAGACCTGCCTGTTCAACCATCACCTTCAGGATCATGAATGATCGTCAATGAGGGTGGATTGCAGAGTAACGAAACGTTATCCGACAGCGACGCATCCCACATTACTGTACACATTCACAGGTACCGTTTTCAGGCCTGTTATCGGCCCTTCAAGAAGGCAGAAGGTCGGATTCTCGCAGAGACCTATATTTACTTGAGGCATATGCGATCCGCATCTTGCTGCAGACTATCTTCCACAGCCCCGCGTCCCCGTTGATATCCGTCCGTTCCATGCCGAGTATTTACACGGGACGCTGGTGGTAACAGCAACAAGACTGCCTTCACTACGGGGGTATCGTCGAAGCCATCTATCGTGACCAGCGCGCGGCCCACCTCGACAGGATCGGTAGTGGCAGCCCCCTTCAGGTCATACTGGGATCGTGCAGGGTGCGGCACGGGGCTAGGGCATAACGGAATATCTGAACGGAGATCTGGCGGACGGAGTGTCGGGGCATCTCCGATAAGCTTTCATAAAACATTGTTTTATAAGCTATTTAATATTTTCAAAAACTGCTTGTACCACTATAAATACCGTCATATCTGATTCTCACCTACCTGCCGGCAACTGGTTGAAGCCTGATATTTTGCTCCACCTGGGCCATGGTTTTCGGCGACTTGTCTCGCACGTTGATCACTGGCCCGCCCAGCGGCGCCAGTATCAGCGGAATCCTCAGTTCCGGGAAGATAGCGGGTCATCGGGTCGGCAATGCCGGACTAGCCTAGTGATTGCTCTGAAGCACCGCTAGAACTATCCTACCAACAAGCCATTACTAAGTATGGAAGCCGTGAAACTCGCTATACAGATTGCCGCCGGGATACTCATCGCCGCCTTCGTCTTAATCGGAATTGGCACGGGCTTTACCTATATGTCTCTGAAAGCGGCAGACGAGCACTTGCAACAGTTTTCCCAAGAGCAGAAAGCCAAGACTGAGGCTCTGCGTCAGGCGCGGGCTGCGGAAGCTGAGAGAAAACGCCAAGCCCAGTTGGTTCTTCAAGAAAATGAGCGACGCCAAAAATCTGAGCAACGGGACAGGGCCGAGGCCGACCGACAAAGCGACATAGCCTTCGAGCGGCAGTATGAAGCTCCTGATGCCTGTGAAAACCCAAGTTCAGAGCGCCAACTGATTGAGTGTGCCAATGATAAAATGCGCGCCAGACAGGCATTCCTAGGTAGTTACACCATGAAGGCCCAACAATGAAATAGACTGGCCGCGGTGTTTTCATCCTCAAGGACTGATAAGGCCGCTCCTCGCTGCGATACATGGAGCCATACCGACTGAGATGCAGAGATAATATCAAGCAACTAGTCAATTTCTATGCGTTATACACGCCATGGTACCTGCAGCGTATGATCGCAGCCGTGGCCTCCTCCCTATAAAGAACAGCATTCATAATGCTGGGGTCGGTGGTTCAAGCCCACCCGCAGCTTGAATCGCCCCGGGTTCATCGGAGGGTATAATTCTTGAGAAGGAGAATGATACCCCATGAACAAACGACCTGGATATTCACCAGAGGTGCGGGAGCGTGCCGTAAGAATGGTTCTGACCGGAGAGCACGAGCACACGTCTCGTTGGTCGGCAATTAAATCTGTTGCAGCAAAGATCGGCTGTACCCCGGAGACCCTCAGATCCTGGGTCAACAAATCTGAAGTTGATAGTGGCCGCCGCCCCGGTGTGACCAGCGACGAAGCCGCCCGTATGAAGGAACTGGAGCGAGAGGTGCGCGAACTCAGGCGAGCGAACGAGATTCTTCGCAAGGCGTCTGCTTTTTTCGCCCAGGCGGAGCTCGACCGCAAACCGAAGTACTAGTGGCGTTTATCGATGAGCACCGGGCGGACTATGGTGTCGAGCCGATTTGCGAAGTATTGCCGATTGCACCGTCCACCTACCATCGCCATAAAGATCAGGAACAACACCCGGAGCACCGAAGCGATCGAGCTAAACGGGACGAGCATCTTGCCAAGGATATTCAGCGTGTTTGGGACGTCAATCACTGCGTGTACGGCGTCCACAAGGTCTGGAAACAGCTCAACCGAGAGTCGATACCGGTGGCCCGGTGTACAGTGGAGCGTTTGATGGGCAAGCTCGGGATCGAAGGTGTCAGGCGAGGAAAGCGCTGCGTGACAACCGTACCTTCGGACCTGACTGAGAAGCCGCTGGACCTCGTAAATCGCGAGTTCACCGCTGCGCATCCCAACCAACTGTGGGTCGCCGATATTACCTACGGTGCGCCCATCCTCGGGAGGCGTCTGGAAGACGCTGCCTGAGCTTGAGCATGTTTGGAATGCACCCGAATTTTGAAAGGAGGAAATAGATAGGGTGCCCGCTTTCCGTTATGGGGAAGCGA
>Ga0207883_1000053_pt1 | contig 77137 bp, 83 predicted proteins | sample MalvirmetaMSP109_FD_184229 | JGI IMG/M metagenome (GOLD analysis project Ga0207883, IMG submission 184229) | Marine viral communities from the Deep Pacific Ocean - MSP-109 (SPAdes) | ecosystem: Environmental > Aquatic > Marine > Oceanic | place: Pacific Ocean | collected 2011-05-21 | reverse complement strand
TGAAAGAGGACAGGTATAACTTCTTTTTAGACAGTATTCGCTTTTTCCTATTGTTTGGCTGTTAATTATCTGTTTTATGTCTGTAACGATCTATTTTCTAAAAATAACATTTATGCAACCTTATTCTAGTAAGGTTGCATTTTAGTGATTTTCGGTTATATTCGTTAGAAAATTATGAATAAGAGAATATTTAGAGTATGAGTGAGATTTTAATTGGGGAATTGGTAAAAACTGAGGATGCAAATCTTCCAGTTCTTAATTCTGACAATACTCCTAGTTTAGAAAATATCCAAGAGTTCAGTGATGAATGGTTAGCGATACGTTTTCTATATCAAAAAGATAAGTCTGGTCGAGGATTATCACCAAGAACAATTGAGAGTTATGAGCGAGATCTGAAAAGACTCCAAACCTTTCTGAATAAGAAGCGACGAAAAACATTTAGAGAGGCTGATTCTACTGATGCACAGGATTTTATTCACTGGCTTGAAAAACCAGATGATGAGTTTTGTTCCACTAAGCGATATAAGCGAACTGACAAGGATTGGAAACCTTTTATTAAAAAGCCCAATTCAGAAGCTAATGGGTTGAGTCGAATTTCTATCCGCCAGCTGAATGCAACAGTGTCCAGCTTTTACTCTTGGATGGTGAGGAAACAATATCTTGTTCATAATGTTTTTGCTGAGGAGAAAAACGCTAAAGCCACGAGAATAAAAGTAGAGAGGCATTTGCTGGATGATGAAATCAAGGCGGTAAATAATTATCTTGCTGAGGCAGATCCTTCAGACAAATCAGAAATCCGTGACCTTGCAAGACAAAGATGGCTCTGGTTTGCATATTTACTTACCGGACTTCGTATTTCAGAGCTATTGACCATAACAGGTAAAGATATTTCACATGATAAAACTTGGTCCATTAATGTTATTGGGAAGGGTCGGGTTGAGGCGGAACCATTAACAGTCCCTTCACGCTTTATTAAAGAGCTAATAAAATATAGATCGAGCTTGAACCTTAAACACATGCCGGCAGCGGATGAGCATTTATTGTTAAGTATCAAAGGCACCAAACCAGTCAAAGACCGTGCAACAGCTCATCGTATATTCAAATCATTGGTTCGTGATGTTGCAGATCATATGAAAGTGAAAGAGTTAGGAGTTGATAGGGAAATAATAGATGAATTTCCTGACCCTGAAAGTGTGAAAAATATCAGAAGGTCCTCTACGCATTGGCTAAGACACGGATTCGTCACCCAGCTATTCAAAACAACCAATGATATTGCAACGATCTCGAAAATGGCCAGGCACATGGATTTGAAAACCACTGCTCAATACAGTCATGCTGAAGCAGAAAAGCAGCAGAAAATTCTGGATGAATTTGCGGACGGGTTCAGATAGTCATTCAGTCGATATTTGACACTTTTACTCGATGTAACTAATATTTACATATTCTCTATTTATTTAGAGCACTTTGCCAACCCACTAAGGTGGATGGTGATAACGAAAGCCGCACAGCAATAACATTGCATGCGGTTTTTTTGTTTTTGGGCTTTTTATAGCTCAACCCACACGGGACAGATATTTTGTCCCTGTGTGACATTCATATCTGCCCCGTAATTACTTTTAATTATTTTTCCCACGATGCTTGGTTCCTTGTTCCTCATGAATGTCCATATGAGCATCGCGTAATATATTGATAGCGCCATACAGTGCAATTCCTGCTACTGCGACCCCGACAAATAAATCGGGTAAATTGGAATCTGTCCAAATAACGACAATACCCGCCAGAATTACCCCGCCATTTGCGACGAAATCATTAATGCTGAAGGTAGTAGCTGCACGAAGATTCACATCCTTACTTTGCATTTTTTTAAGCAAATAAAGTGATAAGAGATTCACGACCGCTGCAACGGCAGCCATTGACATCATCATTGTCCCGGTTGGTTCAGACCCTTCAAAGTAACGACGAATGGCATCCAGCACGACCCCGGCAGAGAAAACTAGCAACATGAAGCCGGAAAAACGTGCTGCCCCTCGTTTCCATGTACGTGAGCGGCTCAATGCAAGTAGACTTAATCCATAAACAATAGCATCGGAAGTGTTGTCAAGACCATTGGCAAATAAAGCGTTAGAATTACCAACATATCCTGTCACTAAAAATCCAACTGCAATAGCAACATTGAGAATGAGAACAACCCAAAGCGTTCGACGCTTATCAGCTGAGCTGAGCTCAAGATTGACATCTGTCATATGTTCCTCCTTAACAATTAATTAATGAGCTGAGTTAGTCAAAACTACTTGACATTGAATCAACGTATTCAAGTTTGAACTTATCAACTGTATTTACCGAGTATCGTTGAATAGAATCAAACGTTAGACACAATATGTTTACATTTGAATATTATCAATTGCTCGTACTTGTGGTGAAGAAAATAGCCTCTGAAGTTGCCCCTGCCAAAGCAGAGAGTACTAATTCGCCATTTTAGAGCCGGCTAGTCTAGCGATGACATCATTTTCAATCAGTTGTTCGGATGGGAACTATTATAATCTTCGAATCAACCAGCGAGCTGAGCCATTACCGTTACTGCAGATCGTTACCGTTGCGTCTTGCACTGCTAACAGTTTGGCGCCGATAGTGAAAGTAATCCATGAAAATATCGGTATCCGTCACAGCTCTATCACAACGATTCACTGCTTAATCAACGGTCAAAGTATTCTTGATCAGCCACACAAAGATCTGCGCCGAGCTCGCGCCAGCAGCTTAAGTTTGATCCCGACGACAACGGGGTCGGCCACAGCTATCACAGAAATTTTTTCCGGATTTGAAAGGACGTATCAATGGTCATGCTGTACGTGTGCCATTGGCAAATGCTTCTTTGACTGACTGCGTATTTGAAGTTGAGCGCACTACTACAGTTGGCGAAATCAATCAGCTTCTGAAAGAGGCAGCCCAAGGTGAGCTTAAGGATATTCTTGGGCACGAGGAACGTCCGCTAGTCACCATCGATTATAAGATCGACCCGCGCTCATCCATTGTCGTTAACGGCCCTGATCTCGTTACCGCTACTACCTCATTAGTATTAATGGTTCTGACTCATAAGTATCCACTGAACCCAAATTGGTGCTGAAGCGACGATATGAGAGAAATCTTTCACGCTCTTCACATACATACTATTTCACTTACTAACCGCAAGTTCGCTGATTTGAGAGGTATAACTGGCTTTAATATGTAAATTTTTGAAATACTATAAAAAATAATTATTACTGATACCTAATAACTAAACTATAACATGTTACAAACTACGGTAACTAAGCTGTGCTTTTTGCACAATGACGTATATGAGGCTTGGCTTTCAGCACCTCCTGAACGAAGCAGAGTTTCTTCGTCAATATCCTCCAAAGCTGATGAAGGTTTCTGACTAGTTTGCGTTTAGGCTCTTACCCTTTCATCTAAAACGTCTTCAACTAGCCTGTTTATACTAATCCCTTTTGATTCTGCGGTGATGGCCAGACGCTCATGCAACGATGGAGAAATACGGACGTTGAATCGACCCGAAAACTGTTTTGTGGGCTTGATACCACGTTTTCTGCAAGAATCAAGAAAGATTTGGAGTGATTTCATAGCTTCGAGCTTCAATCCACCCGTGTCGTCGGCATAGAAGTCAGCACCGCCATTAAGGCCAACAAACTCTCCACGAAACATTTCAATTTCCGGATCGTATTTGACCACGGCCTTATAGCCACCGACGTTCATTACATTATATTTGCTCATGGTTTGACCCCCTGGCTTTTTAACCATTCTCGAATACTCGAAACAGCACCCTTATCAGTGTCTGGCCTTGGATGTGGCCGGTGGAAAACACGCACCTGTCCGAAGAGAAACACCTCAACACGTGATCCTTCACGTTCACTAATTTCAGCGCCCAGCTCAACAAAGAGCTTTTCTATATCAGGCCACTTAATGTTGGCACTGACGGGCCTAGAGAAAATCTGTTTTAGTGTGATCTCGTGCTTTTTTTTCATTAATTATAGTATCACCTTTTAGTACCAGTGTTAAATGACAATATAAAATCGTCATTTGGTGCATTGACTCACTTAATATCCTCTCCCGAAAGTGATTGCTGCCAGATATCCTCCATCAGCATTGTGAACGACATGCCTCCGCCAGCAGCTTCAAGGGTGAGTTCGCCACTCTTAACAGCAGTCTGCACATGCTCTGTAAGTAGCTCAAATAAACGACGTTTGTATTCTGTGTCATCGTTTCCTTTCAGGTGCTCGCCTTTGGTCTCAAGCACACTGAATCGGCGCACACCACTGCCGTTATCTTCAACACAAACCAACAGATCTGGATATACTCGCTGCCGTTGCCAGCCCTGCAGGCTGTAATTAGATTTTTGAACCGCAATGCGATGCCACCAGTAAACGCAGTCTCGTGAATCAAGATACCAAGCGGTATCTCGCTCAAGGTTATTAAGTTCGCTTTGATAAACTTTTTCAAACAAGCTTTTTTCAATGTCGGAACCATCACGTTTGCGAAGGATCTGATCGTCTTCGTTAATGGTTACTTCAAGAGTTCTGGCCAGCTCCCAGTTCAGTTGCTTGTTCTGTGACGCCATCAATCTCAGTGAAATATCGCCAGATTCAATTTTCTCGCGAAACAATGACTCTGACAGACTACTAACCTGGCTACGTAAATCTAGCTTCATCGAACGAAGCAACTCCATTCGGTTGGCGTAGATCTGAGCGTCTGTAATTGACCGGGAGCGAAGAATATCCAGCGTTTCTTCCAGTATTCTCATGGCCTGCCAGGGGTTTGGAATATGCTCACCCAGTTGCCTAACGAGAAATGGAATATCGAGGCCGGTAAGGGTGTCATAGTCACTTACCTGCTGTTCCAGCTCTAAGCCAAGGATTTTCTGACCATCTTTATTGGTGTCTGAATATCCAATCTTGGCAATAGTCCGCTGAAGTTTATCGTCTGCCAGTTCGATGGCTTGTGCGTTACTGAGAAAAGATACCGAGTCCCAGTCGATTTCCCCCAAAATATCCCGGTCATAGTCAAAAGCCCTGAAACCACCAGCCGAAGTACTATCTTTGTGCAGGATTCTGGGCAGGAATATTTGAGGGATTGTTTGATATTTATCACGCAGCTTCAGGGTCTCTTTGCGTTGCACTTTCGCTTGATTCGATGGATCTTGAGTTCTTACGCTTCCAGCGATGTCACCCATACCTTCTTCCTCAAGTCCTTTTCGGACACTATCAACTGCATCGTTCACGTCCTGATCAAAAGTGAAGACATAGCACTCATCTAGTGCGGGAGTGTGTGTTAACTCAGCGTGTGGTTGGCGTAGAACACGGCCAATCATCTGTGTAATAGCGGTATGTGCAGTCATTTTTGAGAGAATTGTAAGGATGTAAGCAAATGGGCAGTCCCAACCTTCTCTCAGGGCATCCTTTGTGATTATGTATCGAACCTTGCATGTATCAAGCATCAAATCATCATCACCGAGCTCATCAGAGTCAGATGTTTTGAGTCGTATTTCATCTTCGTGCACTCCAAGCTGATCTTGCAAGTACTCCCTGGCATCCTCTGCGTGGATATAGCCACTATCTCGTTGATTGTCGCCGGTACGCTCTACACGAATAACCATAATGGGCCGAATATATCGGCCATTATCACCTTGAAGCTTAACCGCACTTTTCTGTAAAGCGGTCAGCTGCTGGTGGGCAAGAGTTAACGTATGTTTCCAATCTCCTTTTGCCTCATTGATGACATTAATAGGCAACTTAATCATCTCTTCGTCTTTGAGGTTAGAGCCCGGCACATTCACCAGAACATTTGAGTGATGTTTTCCACCAGAATTTGGGGTGGCAGACAGTTCCAAGATAAATTTAGGATTAAAGCTGCACAGGGTTTCTCTTGCTGTATCACTATATGCCTTGTGGCCTTCATCAATAACAATTACCGGTCGAGCAAGCCGCATCACATTTCCCAGGCTCTGCTTGATTGATACCGAGGCAGGTGCAACTCCATCTTGCCAGCCATACTCGGTCAAATCATTGGTGTCGAGGTTGGAGACGGATTTTAACAAGGCATCGTTGGCTGGTGAGTCGTCCTCAATCGGAAAAAAAGAAGTGAATTTACCGCTATCACGAAACATTCTGAGCGTTTCTTTTGATTTTCGGGCGGCTGATGGAAGCATGAGCAGCATCACACAGAGGCTTTCCTCAATGTCACGTCTCGTAAATGCGTCATTCTTCTCCAGCATTTTCACGCGGCCGCCAGAGGCACGCTCCAGAATTTGGCGGTATGGATGTTCTCTGTTGGCCAACTGCTTCCATGTTTGTTTGTAAATGGCATCAGAAGGGACAACCCATATCACTAAGCCAGATTGCTGGCGGAATAAATCAGTTTGCAGTCGTTCAACTGCAGCCGCACCGAGTAATGTTTTGCCACCACCAGTGGGAACCTTCAAACAAATATTTGCTATGGAGCGATCAAGCCCATCATAGCGGCTGATGTAAGGAGGTGGCACTAAGCCACCTTGCTTGGTCATAAGATAAGGTAGTCGTCTTTCTTGGACAAGTTTATCCCACGCTTTTTCGGCACAATTAGAGAGTGGTACCGACTTTCCCTTGCTGGCTTGGAATGCCTGATAGTCCTCAGCCTCTTCTTTCTCCTCAGCCAGCGTCTGGATGTAATAGTCGAGTTTGTCGAGTACGCCTTGCTGGTATTCTTTGAACTCCATGCTATGCCCCCATAATGCGATGAACGGCATAGGGGAGCTGACAGAACTCTACCTTCTTCGCGGTCAGGTCCTTTTGACTCATAAATTTGGCCACGGCAAATACAATAGATCGTTTACCGGTCTTGTTGCTCTGGATAACAGCTTCTAGTTTTTCGGTATTGAATGCGGCCTCGTTGGACCGCAGCCAGTTCACATCTGGCTGATAGAAAAGGTGAATTCTGAATAGATCAGTTTCACCCACAAAGCCATCAACTGAGGCTTTTGCTACTTGAGCAAGCGATTGTCCGGTTGCTGTGTAGAAAACATATTTCGCCAACGCATCAAAGCTTGGAAGGTCTTTACCATTAAGCAGGCTTTCGATCTGAATTGGCTCGCCAAGTGTGCAAAAGGTAAAGCTGCCTCCGAGCCCAGGAGCTTTTTCTTTGATATTTCGCTCACCAACAACAGTAAGAACACCGTCCTTTATCTGCTTTTTGATGCTGTCGTATTCAGAGGAGTGCTTTGCTTCGAGAGCCGTAACTTTATCTAAGACCTCGGGCTGCTTTTTCTCAAATGCAGTCCATGTAATGTTCTCTCTGTATAGCTCGTCTCGCTGCTTACCTGTGAAACTGTAGCCAGATATTACTCTGCGGATGCGTTCAGCTGTTGTTTTATGAGCATAGTCTTCACACTCGATGAGAATAAACTTTCTTCGACCGTCATCATGTCGGTTTCTTCTTAATACAGCTTCTGCTGTCGTACCTGAGCCAGAAAATGAATCGAGAATAATTGAATCTTTGTCAGTCGCAATTTCTAAAACACGTTCAATTAATTGATATGGTTTGGGGGTGATAAAGTCAGATTCAGTCTCGCCAAAGATCTCATTTAATCTTCTTTTTGCATCTTGATTACCCTTAGTATCCTTATATGACCACCAACTTCATATGACCACCAACTTCGTGCAATAACGCCTTTATCTTCGTCGGGGTTGTAATAAGCCTTTTTGGATGGCATTGCATCACCATTAACCCCAAAGTAAATCTCACCAGCCTCTCTTTGTTTGATGAACTCAACATGAGGCAGTGACCAGTGTCGTCCCTTAGCGGGTTTTACGATTCTGCCTGATGGTAGCTCAACCTCATATCTATATTTTTCGCGCTTTTCTGTATCCTCAGTCCTGACATCTAAGGGATATGTTCGCCATGGGCCCAGAGAGTCATTATCAGGATTTTTATACCTTGATACCTGCTCTTCATTTCTAGTCAGATAATTCCAACCATGGTGTACAAATGCAGTTGTCTTAGCGTATACAAGGACATAATCATGATCTGTGCTTATTACTCGACCATTACTTTTAGGTGTGTATGTCTTTTCCCATACGCAGCAAGCAACGAAGTTATCTGCCCCAAATATTTCATCAAAAAGTGCTCTGCAACGATGAATTTCGTTGTCATCAATAGTGATCCAAATACTACCTTCGTCAGCGAGAAGCTCACGAAGAAGGTTGATTCTCGGCCACATCATGCACAACCATTTGTCATGACGCTCTAAATCTTCTTTATCTACTGGGTTGGCTGACTTTTTCAGCCATTCTTGCATTAAAGGAGAGCGTACATTGTCGTTGTAACACCAACCTTCTTCACCTGTATTGTAAGGCGGGTCTATGAAGATACAGTCTACTTTGCCAGCATGAGTGGGCAACAATGCTTTAAGAGCCTCCAGATTATCGCCATGAATGATGAGATTGTCATCAAGAGACGGCTTGTGGCCAGCAGCTGGTAATGATTTAGCGACATCCACCCTCAGCTCCCTGAATGGCACGCTCAAATGATGTGAATAAACGAATTGTTTACCTTTGAATTCCAGTGTTGGCATTTCCTGCTCCTATTATATATATTTCTAGCCGGTTAGTAGTGTTGCAGCGGCACAGTTATATATTTTCTTGATTAACGGTCTGCACATTTTGCACGTGTCTATGTTGAGCAAATTGCTATATCGCCCAACTAAGACGGGCCAAATCGTCCGTGCTCTGCCTTCATGATTCTGTATTATTCCTTTCCTGACGCTCAATTCGCTCATAGCAGGCACGTTCGTTTTTAACATCATCAATGATGCCCCGGTGTATGGCTACCGACACTGCGTCCGGATTATTGAACCGGCCACCTTCTTTGAAGATCAGATCAGCAAGTCCACGCTCAGACATCAGCGTGTATTCATCGAAACGCATACCCTGCTCAGTTCGGATCTTAATTGCTTCGGGATTCACATTTCTCATAGTGAGGTTCGCCAAGTTCTCAGCCAGTATCAGTTCGTTTATGGCGCCGTCGGATAAACAACAGGGGCTAAGCTTGCGAAGCTCGGTAAGTCCTCTTATCTCGTAATACAGAGACAATACATCTTGAAGCTCAATGAAGTTTTTCGACATATTTCTAAGGACTTCTAAGCGCATCTTTGCAAACTTTATGATGTTATCTTCAAGCAATGTAAACCTCCTTGTCAGTCACTTTCAGGTTTTGACCAGTGTGAAGTATAGCTGTCAGGCAAAGAAATGCCATGTTCTGCGGCATATTGGTGAGTGAATACAACGAGTACTTTGATTTGCTTTCGTGGTTTGTCGTTCACGTCTAGCACTTTATTTTTAATAGCGGTTTGATAGGAGGCGTTTTGCAAAAATAAGTCTACTGCAACACCATTGTCAGCTAGCCCGTCACAGTTTGTGAGTTCCAGCTTGTACGCAATTTACGGCAGAAGCTTTTAAGGTCTTGACGCGTTCACTGTCGCGATGTGCTGCATATACCAACACCGCTCCCCAAAAGATAAGGGCAATCGACACGTTAAGTATGTGTGAAGATTTAATCATTTCTTCTTCCTTAGCTTGTCTTCAGGTAAATAACGATGGATATTAAGTATTGGGCAAAGCGGTACATCTTCCAATGTGGCATCACTACGTCTTACACGCAGCCTCCGCTCCCATTTTTTGGGCAGCGGTATGATCACCGGCAAACGTTCACCAGGTTTTGCAGGGTAAAACAGGGGTAAATGGGCCGTTGTCACCGGCATGCGTTTACCATCAATGATGATATTCATTTTTGGTTGGGGTGATGGCTCATAAACCCTGGCCAGAATTTCACCTTCTGGCAGTTCCATTAGCAAAGATTGCTCAGATTGCAGCAATTTGAGCTGTTTTTTATCTCGCGTCTTAACAATCTTACGTGCAGCGACCGCAACAGCCTCATCACGAGATAATTTATGCGTAGTGGTTGATTGTGACCAGGTAAAGCTGATAGATTCTGGTCGTCCATCAAGTACACGAAAGGTTCGTCCCGCCACTTTACGATTAAACCGGCGTAGTCCAACTTTCTCCAGTAGATACTTGCTCAATCGCTGACCCTCGGGAGTTACCTCCTTGTCGGTTTCACGCAAAAACGAGGCGAGATTGTCCCGCATATCGTTAATCGCACGTACTTCCGCCAGCATGTCATACGGTACACCCAAGACCGCAGGCATCGACGTTGTGCCGCCAGCATCCATATCGTCCTCTTGGTATTCCAACAATTCGATGTGAGCAGCTACCGTTTCCCGGTCAGCTTTCAGATGCGCCCAGTACGGATATTCCGAATCCCCACGAACAAAATCTGCCACGGCATGCTGTTGGTCTCGTAATGGCAAATACACGTCTTCAAAACGTTCAACGAGCTTCATTAGCTCTGGCGCCATGTTCATAAACTGCCCTTAATATTGAATATTAGTAGGGATAATATAACACAACCTTAGTTAAGCAAACGTTAACACCTCACCTGAAACATCACTCCTTTTCTTATGTTCTGCCGATGTGATCGTATTTCGATTCTTTAAAAACTGTTAAGCCGTTAAACGGCCTATTTCACCTGCCGTGATGAACCCCGCGTAGCGGTAAATAGATTGAATTAAGCAGTAAAAAAGACAAAAAAGAAAAACAAAATAGAAAGATTTTCGCAGCTAGCAAAAAGTGAGCTTTCATGGCGCTGGGCGTGGGTTTGGCTAGGGGGTTGCGTAACCGTGATTGTGTTATAATATGACAGTCATAAATACATTTTAACGGAGGTTTTTATGACGACGCTCACTCTTGATTCTACTAACCAAACGCTGGCCACTGCAGGTATTAAACTTCGCCTGTCTCATAAAGGCTTGGCTGCTGTCAGTAAGGTAGCTATGTTTGCTAAAGCATTAGAATATTGCCAGAAGAACACTCAGGCACGTGATGATGTGATTAGTATTCTGGCTCATTACAAAGATCAGCCTGAAATGGTTTTTGTCGAACAAGCACCCAAAGGACAACCGATGCTCGATGCACCTCCTGCTCAGAACAATATGGATTCACCACCACCAAGACAGAAACGCGCTGCTCCACAGCAACAAGCACCGGCAGTAAATCAGTCAGTGCCTGTTTCAAATGACACGCATCCTAACGCCCCTACTGAAAGCCATGCTGGTGGACAAGATCATAATGAGTCAGGTCAGCGTAATTTTGTCGGTCATCATGTTTACGGGAGCAAAGCAGCACTTTACTTTGCCTGTGATGAAACACGTGGTGGTGATGCAACCATTGCTATTGATGGAGCCATGTCTGTCGGTAATCGTCAGTACAACTGGGGGCAAAAGTTACGTATTCAGATCACTCGTAGTGATTTAATCAACGTAGCTGCAGTGATGTTTGGACTTATAGAAAAGGTCGAACTGTTGAATTATGGTGCAGATAATACAAAGCGTTTGATGATTGCGAATCAAGGTAAAAATTACTTCTTGAATATGTCAGCCAAAGATTACAATCAAATAGCTGTGCCAATCACGGCCAGTGATGTTTATGAAATTCGTGGGCTATTTCTGGCTCAATTAATGAAGAATCGTCCTGAAATTGGTGTTGAGGGCATTCTGGCGAACCTGAAATGTCATGCCGCCATGCTCAAACAGGGCGTTCAGTAAAACACGATAATCAAGGTGGGAGACTGTAAAATTTGAACTTGAAAAGCAATGTCAATTCACTGATAAAGGCAAAAAGGATGGGGTTGAATCTTCATCAACTCATTATCTTGGGCCTTTTGCAATCGAAACCACATTACATAGGGCAATTGGCTACTAGTCTTGAGAGTAATCACGCTACCGTGAGAAGAATGGTTATGAGACTAAGTGATACTGGGTTGACAGAGCAAGTTTACGATAAGGCTCCGACTGGTTATCAATCAAGGCCATTCTCTGCTTTGATTAAGTTAACTGATGAAGGTCTGAACAGGATAAAGTCTCTCTCATAATCAACCTTGCGTGAATAGTGATCCATGAGACTCTGAAGGTATTTATTGAACAGTGACAATAGATGACTATCAGACTAACTGAGAGAGATGCTTTACGTTTAGGGCTGCTAAATAAAGCAGGTATAAAGCAGACTAAGAAACTACCTACTGGTATCGGTAGAAAGCGATCAAAGACAAAATCCCCACAACGAGTTCTTTTTGAATGTTGCCAGGCATACTGGCCAGAATGCGTATGGGAATTGGAAGGTGCGATACCTGGTAGAAAGTTTCAAATTGATATCGCCTTCCCTACTCATAATCTTGCGATCGAACTGGATGGCCACACGGCCCATTCATTCAAAGATAAATTTCAACGTGACCGTGAACGTCAAAACCTGCTTACACTGCATGGCTGGCGGATATTACGATTTACAGCAAAAGATGTAAAATCAAGGCTTACCGAATCATTGGATATGATTAGGCAATGTTTAGATGGTTAAAAAGGAGGAAAAAAGATTAAAGTCAGTAATAGCATTTACAGCTTGAAGTAAGTGTGTAGATTAAGCTGTACTGCTTGATTCGATTTAGTTTCTGAGTGTGAGAACCATATCATTCATAAACTTTTGCATTAAATCTCTCATTCTCATGCCTTCGCTATAAAAGATAGGAATAAACCTCTGACAGTTATTGTTCAAAATATCCCGTATTTCTTCACTAGCTAAACTCATCCCCTTTTCTCTATTGGCCTCAACAAGAACAAGATCAAAGTGGTCTTTTCCTTTCCATCCTGGAGAGCTGTGAACAAACCTATTTCTAGTAGCTATCATTCCTTCAACAGCAATATGGTAAGAACTCTTAATCGATTTCACTTCCTCCTTCGTTAATTTTCCCTGAGATTTAAGTCCATGTAGAATTTCAGTAAAAACCTCCCTGCTACGAAAGAATTCATTGAAGTATGTCCTTACAAGAAGGTAAATCCGCGTTTCTGGTGCCCCTGACCATTTTAAGTAATTATCCGGAAGAGAGATCAGGTCATTTATTACCAGGTTGAGACTATCAATGATTTCATTGATGCTGGTACACCAAATGAATATGGTATAGACAAAAAGATCATCACCTTCCAGCTTGCCAATACTAAAAATTCCACTTTCAATTGGAGTTCCATCATTTTCTAGTGATGATAGTATTTTGTTGTTGAATCCAGACAGGACACTAACCAGCTCCTTTGGAAAGGTCAAAGATTCAATATTTTTATTTTTAAACTCCATGCTCAAGCAGTGTTTCCATTTATTGTGCCTAGTTTTTTATGTGGCTTTGTTAATCAACCAGCCTGTCAGACCGTTTTTAACTGAGTACTCTGCTAACTTGTAAGCGTCCCAAAATATTATTCCATCATCTTCATCATCATTATTTAGCTGATTAATTAACTGTTGGGTCGGTGAATGTGTAACAAAATAAAATTTATTGAAGCCAATCATTGTTTCAAACCGCATTTTATAATCATTGTAATTACTTGCATTTGCTCTTGATTTAACCTGAACAGCAATCCTTTCACTTGTTATGGGTGAGATGAGGTCTAGGTCAATATCTTTTAGTGTTCCTCCACTCACACCTGTTCGTTGCCATCCAGCCTGACGAAAGATTAGGTCAGTCAGGATTTCTAGATCATCATGGTGAAGGTTTTTGATAATGGGTATGCTTGCTAGAACCAGGTCTTCCAAAGCGCTTTCAGCTTTCGCTATGTGTGGCTCAATTGTTCCGTTTATTTTATGTAGTAAATAGCTCAGTTCTCTTATTTCACAAATTGTGCCTTGAAAAGCTTGAGTGGCTAATAGTTTTCCGCTGAGTACAGCAGTGATTAAGTCTTCACCTTTTAAGTTTGTATTTTGCCATGAATTGATTACAGGACGCGTCTTAGTATCGTCATCATTAAAAGTGATTTCTTGTTTTGAGAAGCACCAGTAAAGCGCCCCGCCGTGGAAGGTTACCCACAAAGTAGTTTCAGGCTCTTCATAAAATTTTTGAACTTGATTGCGATGATGTGTCTTACTGCTGGCATTACTTCCATAGGGAAAGGTGTTTTTTATTTCTTCCCAACGTCCTTGCATACACATCTCATGATTTACACCTTCGTAACGAATTTGAAGATATCCATTTTCAATACAATCATGCGCTAAGCCACCACCCTCACCTAGTTTTATATAAAGTGCTTTGGTAGCTGTTATAGATTTCATATCTAACCTTTTGATTTATCAGGCACTATAAGCACTATGATTTATTTAGGTCAAAAAAAAACGCCCTCCGGGAAACCGAAGGACGTTAGATGTTGAGCTTAACTTACTTAATGTCTGTGTTGGATTTTTATGATTGCAGCCTGCTTCACTTGTTCAGCAAAACTATTGGCCACAGTTGCATCGAGAAAATCCTCAAGCCACATTTCGGTACCATCTTCGAGAACCCAGTAGGTTCCATAAAATTTTGGAGCTTCAGATGCATATACATGCCCTTCTCGCTCCTCCACACCGGTAACATCTATCTGGCCGGACCAGCCATACGGAATACTGGCCAGTTTCTCTTCAATGGTTACGGCATGGCCTCTGTCAGTAATAAATTTAGATTCAGTCATAATGATCTCCATTCACTAATCAAAGGCCAAAACCCTGTGAGGGTTTGTGACCCTCAGGGTTAAATAATTCTTAACAGAATACTGTTAAGACATTGAAGGATTAAACGATAAATCCGTTATAAATCCCCATTAAGCTGGTAGCCGTAAAACCCACTTGCATCACTAGCAGTGCGAAATAACGATTACTTATTGAAAATCGGATAAAGAAAAGATTTGAAATTAAAAAGAACACAAACCCAAACTCTGATCCAGGTGTCTGCATGGCAACCAAAAAAGCGCCCAGCAGTCCAAAAATTGAACCGGCAAACTCGCACCAGGTCATTTCTTTTGTTAAATTGAGAATTGCTTGCATAAGCTCCCCCTGAAAATGGAAAACTAAATGGCAGAAAAAAAGAAAACTCTGAAAGTCATCCACGGCGGACGCGAGGCTTTAGAAGTACAAAAAGCCAATGAAATCTTAAAAGCGTTGTTGGTGGATAAAGACAGAGATACTGCCTTTCAGATTGCAGATACATTGTCCCCCCGAGGAGGGACAACTCTTTCTGCAGTTAAACAGCGGAAGCCTAAATAGCGACAAGAACTGGTTTAGCAGCTCTACGACGTTGCTCTTCAGCAATAGCCTCAATTGCAGCTTCAATTGTCTTTTTGCCAGCTGGTGTAGTCATGCTATCTGACAATAAAATCAGATCGTGCATGGTATCTTCCAGCGTTTGCTCAGACGATTCCTCAAAGCTTACTTCAAGAACATTGATTGCAGTCATAAGTGTTACTCCTCAGATAAAAAAAAGGAGAACACTTATGCCCATGAGGGGAAAAAGTATTCCCCTATGGGTGAATTATCTGCTTACAGATAATCAATTCAGTGACATCATCTGCGTACAGACGAATAGTTGAGAGTCCAATTTAAGTGTTGGACGAACACTTCATACCTGGCTCATAAAAGACAGGTACAAAAATTGTTTACGTGAAGATATCGTTCATTAGTTTTCAAGTCAAACACCTAATATGAACTGAATCACAGCTTTCACTTTTTTAGTTCAAATTCGTATTAAAGAAGGCGGCTTACTAAGGTATGGGTAAATGAGGATTTATAGCTTATTATTTGCTTTTCATTCGTCTAGAATATCACTATAAGTAACTGTTATTACTTATTTTATTGAGTACACCTGCCCGCCTGCATATACAGATATTCAAGTAAGGGGATCTGAGGATTTATAGGTAACTTTCATGAAAACGTCCAACCTCATGAGTAAGTATAATCGCCCATTATTACTGGGCTTAAGCAGGATCTGGGAATTTATGTACAGTCCGATAACCGGCTTGAGGGGTTATGGGTATTAAGGATTTATAAGGGAAAGTGAAGAAATCAAATTTCTAACACTCAGTTTTAATTACTTATTAATCAGCTAGTTGAGGCGGGTTTTGTAAAGTAACTTGTTTTAATATAACTAGAACACGCATGTATGGGGTAAAGGAGATTTTTACAGACGTATAGGGTAAAGAGGATTTATGTTGAGCATCTAAAACTGAATTTGCAGATCTTAAACAGCTGTGTTTCTATGCACCTACAAACTTTTACACCGGTACTGGGTAAAAAGGATTTTTAACTAAGTTGTTCAATTAATAATTATTGATACTAAAAGTATTGGGTATACAAGATTTATGTATGGGGTAAATAGGATTTTAGTGTTGGGTAAATAGGATTTTAGTTAGGGGTAATGAAGATAGTCAGAATTATCCACAGAATTTAGTCATTTAGAGTATTAAAAATCTGATTATAAGTATTGGGTAAAGAGGATTTAGACCCTTTCAGGTGCTGGGTATACAGGATAGATGTATAGGGTAAAAAGGATTTTGATTATTTTTCATCGTTCATTTTACTGCTGAGTATTGGGTAATAAAGATTTTCAGCTATATATCTATCTGAATTATTTAGCTTTATTATCTCTTCCTCTCCTCTTCTTCCTTCTTTATTACTCTTTTACCTCCCCATCTTGCCATATCCTAAATTTATGCGATTATGGTCGCTTCATCATGCTGGTAATGAATAATGAGCGAAGAAATAGACAAGGCAAAAGAAAATCAACAGTTCGAGCTATTTGCCCAGGTATTCAATCATGAAAAGCCGACAAAACACTTATCTAATCTAATATCTTTCTGGGATTCCATTCCTAAGTATTCACGTTCGAGACAGCTACAAGCTTCTATGCGTGATGAAAATGGACGACTTCCAACATTACGTCATAAGTTTGTTTCAAATGATGGTGATCAATGTGAAATGGTATTAAAGCCTGCATCAATTACTCGTGAAGGTAAAACCATTGATTATTACCCTAGTGAAAGTGAAGAATTATTAGAGGATATTTTTCTTAAAATCCTCATTCTCCAAGATCACGGCACTTTCAATCCAAAAAGTGCTGAAACATGGTGTCGATTCACAGGTAATATGATCTTACGTGAGCTAAAAAATCACGGTAAAGAACGAAATTATGATGAATACAAACAATCCTTAGAGATCATGCAGGATTGCAAAATTGAAGTTATTGTTAATGGAACAACCAGTTTAAGAACCTCAATCCTACCTGCAGTCATATTTTCAGATCGCGAACGCTACTTAAATGATTCAAATTCAATGACAGCTGTGATGTTGAGTCCTGCAGTTAGCAGTGCAATTAAAAATTACGGATATCGGCAGTATAACTACGAACTAGTCATAGATATGAAAAAGCAGCTAAGTAGATGGCTTTATAAAAGAATTGCAGACAGATATCTCAATGCTGGAGCAGGTGCTCCAGATTTCAGAATTACATATTTAGAAATTAAACGTGATTCTGGAATGCTCAATCAGAACAGTACATCAAAACAGCTATCAGCTATTCGTGAAGCTCTGGATGAACTTGTCGCAAATGACTGTATCTCTAATTATGATGAATCTGTTGAGAAAGAGAAAAGAACAATTATTGATGCCACCTTCCGTTTTCAAGCTAAAGAATCCCTAAGAAGAGACATTATTTTAGCAAATACACGTAGCAAAGGTATTAGAGAGATAGTTGGTAAGTCTCCAACTAAGAAAATTAGTCGAAGTAAATTAAGGCCCTAAGTAAAATCCTATACTTAGTCGTTAAATAGTATTAAGCTATCAATGCTTACCACACAATGCGCTAAAGGATTCATTTATGAAACTTTTCGCTTTTATTGTGGTTAAAACGTTTTTACAGATTTTAATTTTGGCATTGCAACTCTATCAGAGTGACAAATCTGACAAATGACAAGATAAAGGCTGTTTCCTACTTAAAAGGGAAATAGCCTTTTTTTATTTAATCGTAGTATTCCCAAGCACTCGATAGACTGCTTGGGAATACCCTCTCTTTGAGAGAGTATTCAAAGGCTGATGTATCATCAACCTCTCTTATCCCGTTATATCCGGGTAACTCAGCTTACATGTCAAAGTTATTAATCCACAGAACGATTATGTAGAAAATTAAAGTCATCAATTGCTTCTTTCATATCACCAATTCGGATGTGAAATAAAGCGGTATCAATGCTGTTTACTGCATCGTGATGTGGGTAATATGGAATTACCGCACTCGTTCTTGCCCAGTAATCGCCAAAGTCTGAGAATAACTCTCGGCCTTCAACGGTTGAACCTCGAAGCAGTGCACTTTCTAGTCGATTAAAATAATCTTTGTCTACCTTGGCCTTATCAACTGCCTTTTCAAGTAACTCTAAAGCGTCATGATGTAGTGTTGCTTTAAGGTAATACCGAAGTTTATCCAGTATTACTTCAAGTGTGAACGGCGTTCTAGCATTTCGTAGCTCCATGGTTGTCATGTTATCTGACGCTCTTGGTGCTCCAAACTCTGGTGTATTTTGCATCTTACTCTCCTTTTTAAAGGGAGCAGCCGCCCATATGGGGGTTACTCCCATATGGGTTTTGGATTCCAAACAGCATGCTGCTTGGACATTGAGGCCGGTTTTGATAAGTCCGACTGACTCTTCAGGACAACAATAAAATGCTGTCAAGAATTCGATATTCCGAAACACCTGGTCAGATGCTTTGGAATACCCTCTTCATATTAACGAAGAGAGTATTTAGAACTAATCAGTGATCAGCTCCTCTTATCTCGGATTGTCCGAGTTGTCTGGCATTCATACGAAACACGGTTCCATCAGGTTGTCTGTTGACATACCAACCTCGACGACTACCGGCAGGTCTATCTAACCGATAATCAGTTCCACCATACTGAACAACCATTCCGGTTTCATAGTTACGTTTAGCCTTCAGTCGTCTGCTTTCGTGATAAACCACTACTCGCTTACGCCATTGAGCATCCCAACTATCCGGTTCTGGTTCATCAGCGACCTTTAGAAATGAAAGCGGACAATTCACTTCGACCGGACCGACTGAGGCAGACATGCTTTTATAGCCCCATCCATCTTCACGGCCACTTTGCATGGCATCAAGACCAATCCAGATTTCTCCAGTTGCTCTAACTTTGGCCAGATACCAGTGATTGTTGCCAACAACACTTGATTTAAGAAGTTCATGTGCCTCTCCGACCCGTGTTGCATCTGAAAGATACTGAACCAATTGTTGTTTTGAACGCCATTCTGTCGAAAAACACCATCCCATGACTACTTCTCCAATAATAAAAAAGGGGAAGCAGCCAAACCCATAAGGGAAGGTTACTTCCCCTGTGGGTTTTGAGAATCCAAACAGCGTCCTGCTTGGACATTGAGGCCGGTTTTAAATAAGTCCGGCTGACTTATCAAATAGATAGTATTTGGCTATCTACTGGATATCTATTCCGAAACATACTCTGTGAATACGCTTTGGAATACCCCTGTTGCCAGGGGTAATGCTTTACCAGTCGTGCTGGTCCAGCTCTGGGATGGCCTCTGCATCTGAGTCAAGTTCAATCATTTGAAAATCATTGTTAAAAGCAAATTCAATAACTTTGCAAAGTGAAGGACTGTAATCTCCTCGGAGGTTTCCTGCCAAATCGTTCATATACAGCTTAATAAAGAAGCCGGATTCCCGCTCCATCACCATATTGGTCTGAAACGCTGCAATGCGTAAAGCACCGGTATCATCCTCTTCAATATGCGATGTGCTTAAAGCGATAACTTGATAGGTTTCCATGTCAAAAATACCTCTTAATTTAAGAGGGATCGACACCCCATACGGAGATATCGATCCCCGTGTGGGTTTGGAAAGCCAATGATGTCTGGCTAATGTAGGCAAAAAAGCATGCAAAAGCCCTTTTTAGCCCCTTTCGTGATTGTTGCCCGGTGATATACTCATTTACATGAATAAACCCAACAGACTTCAATTAGTGCATTCAACTAATAAACAATTACTTTCTGATGATCTCATCCGGGCAATTGTGCTGGCCAAAGATGAAGCTTTAGCAGAAAGCATCATTAAGAAAATTAAATACCGTGCTTTTCTAAAGCCAGTTAATCAATCTACTCAACAAACAGAAAGTTAATAAATCAACATTCTGTATTAGGTTAAATTCACAATTTCTAACGACTACTTCTGAAACATTCCGGTATATAGGAAAGTCGACCTGCTTCTTCTAACGATAAACGCTTTGCAGTAACTACGTTCGCATGTGGACGCCTTGCCATTTCAACCGACTTACCGAAGGTTTTATAACAATGGTCAAAAGCCACCAGCGTTTCACCTGTTAAAAGCAATAATCGAATCCCATTTGGTGGCATGTCCGCGACGTTTTTCTTTGTCTCAGTGTCAACTTTCAGTATCGGTGCCCATTCATAGGCAATAATGTCTTTAACATCAATTTCGATATTTTCTTCAAGCTCATCGTTAGCTATATAGCCAAGCAAACTTTTACCAAACATTTCCGATTCAAAATCTAACTCGGGAAAAACATCTATCTTGATACATCCCATAATGAAAACTCCATAATATTAGGGATGATTTCAACCCCAGATGGGTGAATATCACCCCTGGGGTTAAATCGCTTAACGTTCTAAGGTTAAGCATCTGTGTTCGGTTTTGATGAGACCGAATACTCTTCAAGATAACGATGATGTGTTATCAGGAAATCTGGCATTCCGAAACACCTGGTCAGATGTTTTGGAATACCCTCTCAGTGAGAGAGTATTTCGCAATAAAGCAAACTGTACTGCTCGTATCCTTATTGAACATTGCCGGCATTTTCCAGAGATTCCATATACGCATCCTCTGCAGTAGCTGTCATTTGTGAATTACATGCTGGACATGAATGGTAATCATGCTCAGATGCAACCATTGAAAAGTGACATCCGTTACGGCAAAACACCGCAACTCGCTTTGGTTGCTCAAACAAAAATGGAAGTGCTTGGCTTTTAGCTTGACGTTGATTTTGTAAGGTAGACACAATTTGTTTCTCCTAATAAATTAGGGGATGCAGCCGATCCCATTAGGGATAGAAACATCCCAGTTTGGCTTAGTGGTCAAAATGACCAGTGTTATCGGCTATGCCGTTTTAATCTCGAATGATGAAATAGAATTTAAGAAATCATGACCAGTGAGGTCAGCGTATATCGCAGGCTTTGCATTACCCAAAAATAAACGGGAATGCATTGCCCCACTGGGGGTATGCGTCCCCGTGTGGGTAAAAAAATGATTACTTACGACATTGCTGCCAATACGGTGAGGTTAGCGTTGTGATTTCATTGATCTTCTGATGAGCGCATGCTGCGTCCATGGCTTTAGAAAAGTCTAATGCCTGATCATTGAAAACAACCAAATGTTGTCCCCAGCTTGTTTTGATTCTCACACCATCAATAACATCTTGCTTGTTATCAGTGGTAAACGGACGAGTCGTATGGATTTGTATACATTCAAATGCTGCTACAGAATTTGAGTGAAGAGAAATCTTTGCCGGCTTGTCGTTTTGAGCATCAACACGAGCATCAAGATTTTTACCGAAATCGGCGTCGTTAAATTCAATTTCTTGAAAATGTTCGATGACTACGCATCCCATAGTGGTACTCCTAAAAAGTGAAGTTAAATAGAAACCATGGGATACATTTATCCCCGACGGGAATAGACAAAGCCCGTGGGGTAGTGAGGAATCAGCTTACTGATTCTCTAGAATAGTGTCAGCTTGGAGTGTGACATGACTCTTCAGTGCAACCAAAGGTTACAAAGATAGTTTAAGATTAAAGAGTGGGCTTTTTATTGTCAAACAAAGACTGTGATGTAGTTCTTACTTTGAGTAACACCCCACAGTTTCACTTTTTGCTTTTCATCGCCCTGGATTGCGCTTTCGCTTTCTCATGTTGGAAATAAGTATCAAAAAAGCCTTCCGTCAGCATGAATGCAAATCCAAGCATAGTTGTCTCGATTAAGAATCCCCGGTCAAAGGTGCCAAAACTAACCCATAAAAGGCTCATTGCGTACCATCGGATTCGCTTCATATCGTGAAATAGAAGCACGCCAGCAAGTAAGTAATAACCCATGGCATTCAATGGTGTAATCGTCATGTGGTTGATAAATTCAAGCATACATCTCTCCTGTTTTAGTACAAGAATGACATAGAAAGTAATCCGCGCAACCCCTCCTAGAAATGGGCTCTCAGGCTGCTTGCGTGGTTTTAGTTCCGTGGTTTGATGGTTTTGTCGTTTTGACACAAATCATTCAACCAGGAGAATACACAATGTCACTTACCATCTTAGAAACAGCAGTTCATCGCGAGCCTATATCCCAGAATCAATATCGCGTATTTTTCCGTGTGCAGCATGGGGAAAGAATCACGACTGTCCGGGCTATACATGTGTCGATACCATCCTCTCAGTCAGAACCTTATAAGCTGGCGGAGTTATTGGCCATCAAATATATCTTGTTGCATACAACGTATGTAGGAATGAACCGAACCGGTAAAGAGCTGCAGCTGAACGTGTCTTCAGGTACTATCCGTAAAAACTCAGAAGTTACAGACTACCAATACTGATATGCATCTCAATGGCCGCTTTATTCAAACTCGTTTTGCTGAAGCTGCTATCAAAGTGGCCCGTCGAACTGACTGGGTTGAAGAATTTAGTGGAAAAGTTGACGACATCACACCGAATGATTGTCTGGACCCGCCAATCAAAACGCATATTGGTGATATTCACTTGACCCGGCATGCTGTCGAACGGTTTTGTGAGCGAATGGCCATCAGCTCGATTGACCGTGCCTGGCGTCGGCTTTCTAAATTACTCACCTCATCTAACTGGAAGATAAAAAAGCCCCAGCAGCCTCTTCGTAATGGAAAACCAAACCGGACCACAGAAACCTGGGCGTTAATTCGAGATAATTGCCCCGGCAATCGATATCTTCATCGTTTGTAACTCTCGCGCCAGTCGTGTCGTGAGGGTGATCGCATGAACCTTAAAATGAAGTTGAAGGGATTAATGAACATAACTGTATTATCGCTATTCGCTGGGCCGCTCTTCTCTTTCCAGGCGTTGGCTGTTCGAGAATCATTTGAACAAGCAAAATCTGAGCTTCGTGATTATATTTATCATGACCAGAATCGTAATGGATCATTAGGAACACTCTATTCTGGTTGTGACTGGAACTGGCGAGGTCGTTCAGGGGGTGCTGTTGACGCCAAAAGTTGTGGGTACCAAATCAGAAAACAGAAGCTTCGTGGTGAACGCACTGAGTTCGAGCACATATTAAGTGGACTTAGCAACATGCTATCTATTCATAATTAGCTGCTTTAGTTGAAAATATGAATACATAACACTTTCTGAATTTCTATAGCTCAAGATCTTTCAGCCAATACATTTCTCTCGCCTCAGTATTAGCGAATTATAGTGTCTTAGTTTTGTTTATAGATCCGGAGACCCCGAGCATAAGATCTCATACACTATTCAAAATCATCACAAACTTTGTGTTTGTTACATAAAAACAGTGACAGACTCTCACAGACCCAGCAGAGAACTTTTAATTTTGCTAATCTTTTGGGAACTAAGTTAGTATCTTGTTAACTAAGACATCAGAATCCATTAATAAAATTAACGAATGTCAGTAAAATTATTTATCAACATGCTCATCTTTATGATTGTGATGCAATCAGGCATAGTTGCGGCTGACATTCATACATCTGATTCCAAGACACCACAAGAACATCAGCTTGTTCTTGATGATTCCAATGCAATTCAACAAGCGAACAATGCGTCTTCGCATGATGCACAAAGTACTGGCGATTGTGATTTTTGTATGCATTGTCAGTGTTCACATTTTATCGCCATCTTTAATATTGATGGAATTAATGTTCCTGCTATTCCAGACAATTATTTCAACCTCCACCCTAGATCGCCAAAACCTGACTTTACAGTCAGTATGTACCGCCCTCCGAGATCTTGAACTGCTGATGTTTTTGCGGACTTAACGTAAGTCCGTTGTTTGCAGTTAAACAGGATCTAATTTCATGAAAATACACTTTGATCGCACTACAAATGTGCGTGCGCCTGCTATCCGTGCATTGCTTTGTTCGATGCTGGTTGCCTTTTCTGTCTCGCCGGTATTAGCCGAGAACGTTCAACAAACGAAAACGTTGAGTTTAAACGAGGCCATGCAACAAACACTGGCGCAACATCCGGCATTACAGGTTTTTCCAATTCGTCAGCAACAACTTGAAGCCCAGAAAAAAACGGCCAATCTCAAACCGGCATATGTTGTTGGTGCTGAGATTGAAAATTTCGCTGGCACCAGGGAACTAAGCGGTATCAAGTCACTTGAAACCACGGTCACTCTCTCCTCTGTCGTTGAACTGGGGGATAAAAGACTGTCCCGTGTTGAACTAGTGGAACAACAAAGCGATGTTGTCCGTGTTGATCGCAAAATAAAAGCGCTGGACTTGCTAGGTCAGGTAACACGACAATTTATTGAAGTGCTCAATAGCCAAGAGCGTGTAAAGCTAGCCGAGACGGGGCTGGAACTGGCACAAACAACATTAACAGAAGTTAATAAACGTGTAGGTGCTGCCGTCGCGGCTGAAGCAGATTTGGGCCGCGCCGAAGCTTCTGTTAATCAGGCTGAACTGATATTGGCTGCCGAAAAACGTCAGCTGGAAGCCAACAAAGTGGTACTCGCTAATTTGTGGGGGAGTTATCAACCTAATTTTGAGACCGCCACAGGCTCATTGTTTGCCTTTAGCGAGGCCATGTCATTTGAAGCCTTATTTAATCAGGCCCAGCAAAATCCGCAACTGGAACGTTTCGCTGCAGAAACGCGGGTTCGTGATGCACAAGTACGTCTTGCCAGAACTCAGCAAGTTGCAGATCTGACCTGGTCAGTTGGGATCAGGCGAGATGAAGGACTGAATGATTCGGCGTTAGTTGCTGGTGTGTCAGTGCCTTTGTTCAGCCGCCAGCGAGCGCAAGGGGATATTGAATCAGCATTGGCCGCGCGTAATGAAGTCAGCTATCGCCGTCAAGATATGCTGTTGCAACTTCATGCTCAGCTTTATCGGGCCTATTCCGGGCGTGAACAAGCAATTGCAAGTATTTCCAAGTTGCAACAACAGATTATCCCCAAACTCACTAAAAGTCTGGAGCAAACGCAAACCGGTTATCAACGGGGACTCTACAGTTATCTGGAATTTCTTACCGTCAGACAAGACCTGCTAGGTGCCAGACGTAGTGTCATTGAGGCTGCAACGGCTGCATTGCTATATCAGACAGAAATCGAACAACTCACCGCCGAACCGCTAACAGCTGCAGAGTAAGCAATATGAATCAGGACAAAACTATGTTTAATAAATCACATTTCGTTTTTTTACCCATGCGCAGCCTACTATCAGTAGCAGCGCTAATATTGCTCATCATGTCACCTGCCATTGCTGAAGATGGTCATGCGCATGAGGCTCCTCAATCAGATCAACAAGCACAAGCCCAGCTAGCAGAATCAAATCAGCAGCATGATCATGAGATAACACATGATAAAGATAACCATGATGAATCGATGCCAAAAGAGGATGAACATGATCATAGCGCTGAATCAAAACCCGAAGAAGAAGGGCATGCTCACGACGCTGAGGATGAAGGTAGTGAGCATGTAGAAATGGATGACGGTATGGCTCAAAAACACGGTGTGGTAACTGCAGAAGTTACAGCCGGACAAATATCGGTCACCTCCAAACTCTACGGTAGAGTGGTTTTATCACCTGATGAGATAAGTCAAGTCAGAGCACGTTTTCCGGGTCAAATCACCCGCGTTTATGTGAATTTTGGTGATTCTGTCAAAAAAGGTCAGCTATTAGCCAGTGTTGAGTCAAACAACAGCTTACAGAGTTATAACTTAACCGCGCCCATCTCAGGTGTCATTACAGCAAAAGATGCCAATACCGGCGAAGTCGCGGCAGATCAAAGTTTGTTTACGATCACGAATACCCAATCACTTTGGGCTGAACTCAAAGTCTTTCCAGGACAGGCCATGAATATAAAACCCGGTCAGAAAGTGCGTCTGTTACATAACAACACATTTTATGAATCGACGATAAAGCAACTGCTGCCAAGCAAAGATGATGCCCCTTATCGGATTGCCCGCGTTGCACTTGATAATCAGCAGCAAGTCTGGTTTCCGGGTTTGCTCGTTGAGGCTGAAGCCATTACCGAGCAAACAGAAGTCAAACTAAGAATTCCTAACAGTGCCATACAACAGTTTGAAGGCGCATCAGTCGCTTTTGTCAAAGTAGGTAATCAATATCAAGTCAGGCCATTACAACTGGGTCTTAATGATGGTCAATTCAGTGAGGTTATATCCGGACTCCGGCAGGGCGATGACATCGTCGCTGAAAATAGCTATCTGATTAAAGCTGATCTGGAAAAAGCCGGCGCAGCTCACGCTCACTGATTTAGGAAACAGACATGATTAATAATATTTTAAGTCTCTCAATCGAGAGACGTGGCCTGATGTTGTCAATGATATTTCTTATCATTGGCCTTGGGATCTGGAGCTTTCAGAAGCTGCCGATTGATGCGGTGCCTGATATCACCAACGTACAGGTGCAGATCAATACCAGAGCACCCGGGTATTCGCCGCTGGAATCTGAACAACGAATCACTTATCCCATCGAGAGAGCGATCGCCGGACTGCCGGATCTTGATTACACCCGATCCATCTCTCGCTATGGATTATCACAAGTCACCGTGATATTTGAAGAAGGCACCGATCTGTATTTTGCGCGTAATCTTATTAATAACCGTTTGGCAGTGATAAAAGGCTCACTGCCACAGGGTATTGAACCGGAGATGGGACCTATCGCGACCGGGCTGGGTGAAATTGTCATGTACACAATTACCGCAGAACCTGATGCCAGGCAACCTGATGGCAGTTCATATGATCCTACCGATTTACGAGTGCTTCAGGACTGGGTCATTCAACCCCGGCTGGAGCGGGTAAAAGGGGTCACAGAAGTCAATGTTAACGGTGGTTATCAAAAGCAATTTCATGTTCAGCCGGATCCGGCGAAATTGCTGAATTTTGGCGTGTCCCTCAGTGATCTGAAACAGGCGCTGATGCAAAACAATGATAATCGGGGCGCCGGTTATATTGAACGTTATGGTCAGCAGATTTTGGTTCGATCGCCAGGACAGCTTAAATCTATTGATGATATTGGTCAGGTGGTAGTGAAAAATATCGATGATCGGCCGGTGCTCGTCAAAGATGTGGCCGACGTTGTGATTGGTAAGCCGCTGCGCAGTGGTGCGGGTACCCGTGATGGTAAAGAGACGGTTGTCGGCACAGTTATGATGTTGTTTGGAGAAAACTCACGTGAAGTTGCTGCGACTGTGACTCGTGAAATGGCGGAGATTCAATCGTCATTACCGGAGGGCGTCATACTGGAAGCGGTATACGATCGCACCACCTTGGTCGATAAAGCCGTTGCCACGGTTGAAAAAAATCTGCTTGAAGGTGCTTTGCTGGTTATCGTTGTGTTGTTTCTGTTGTTAGGCAATATCCGCGCGGCCTTAATCACGGCTGCAGTTATACCACTATCAATGATGGCAACGATTACTGGAATGGTACAGGCAGGTATTTCTGCCAATTTGATGAGTATGGGGGCACTTGATTTTGGCCTGATTGTCGATGGTGCGGTAATTATTGTTGAGAACTCTATCCGAAGATTATCTATGGCACAAAAACAAAACGGTGGAGTGTTGCCTGTTAAAGAACGCTTAAATGTCGTTTATGAGGCCACCAATGAAGTGATACGCCCAAGCTTATTTGGCGTCATGATTATCACGATTGTCTATATCCCATTATTCTCATTGACAGGGGTTGAAGGCAAGATGTTTGAGCCAATGGCTGCCACAGTAGTTATTGCATTACTATCTGCCATGGTCTTTACGCTGACTATCGTGCCGGCTGCCATCGCTATGTTTATGGGGGGGCGAATCACTGAAAAAGAAAGTTTTATCATCAGTGGTGCCAAATGGCTTTACCGGCCAGTGTTGCTGCTCAGCCTCAAATTGCGTTGGCTGCTGATGCTTTTGGCTGTTGTGTTGGTTGCTTTGTCTGTCAACATGGCCAGCAAAATGGGCTCGGAATTTATTCCGCAACTGAACGAAGGTGATATTGCCTTACATGCACTGCGAACGATCGGTACCAGCCTTGAGCAATCTATCAAAATGCAGGAACAGCTTGAACAGCGGCTCAAAACTTTCCCACAGGTAGATAAGGTGATTGCCAAAATCGGTACACCAGAAGTCGCGACTGATCCGATGCCGCCTAATGTGGCCGATACATTTCTTATACTTAAGCCTAGGAGTGAATGGCCGGATCCGGAATTACCTAAAAGCGAACTACTTGCAGAAATTGAAGCGGCGGTTACCCAATTACCAGGTAACAACTATGAGTTTACCCAACCGATTGAGATGCGCTTTAACGAGTTAATTTCAGGCGTTCGTGCGGATTTGGGTATTAAAGTTTTCGGCGATGATTTGGACTTGATTAAGCAAAATGCAGAGGCGGTTCTGGCTGTGATTCAGGAGATCCCCGGCGCTGCTGATGCCCGGCTGGAACAGGTCGATGATATGCCTATGCTGACCATTGAACCCAAACGTATGGCCATGTCACGTTATGGTCTTAATGTTGATGATTTGCAAAACATGTTATCAACCGCCGTTGGCGGTGGCGAAGTTGGCCTGATCTATGATGGCGATCGGCGCTTTGATCTGGTGGTGCGGTTGCCTGAAGAAATTAGACAAGACATACCCGCCTTGTCAAATCTACCCGTGAGTTTACCTGGTGGTGATTACGTACCTTTGTCTGAAGTCGCAACCATCGAATTAACGGAGGCGCCGAGTCAGATTTCCAGAGAAAACGCCAAACGGCGTGTCGTGGTCACCAGCAATGTCAGAGGCCGGGATCTGGGCTCTTTTGTAGAAGAAGCTCAACAGCGTATTGCTGAGCAAGTGCAATTACCACCCGGTTATTGGATCGAATACGGTGGAACCTATGAACAACTGCAATCAGCCAGTCAACGACTGTCGATTGTGGTACCGGTTACGTTGGTTATCATTATGGGCCTGCTGATTACCTTGTTTGGTTCATTTCGTGATGCAGCGATTATCTTCACTGGTGTGCCATTGGCATTAACTGGTGGGGTGCTGGCGCTCTGGCTGCGAGATATGCCGCTATCTATTTCCGCAGGGGTTGGTTTTATTGCACTCTCGGGTGTTGCGGTGTTAAACGGTCTCGTCATGTTGTCATTCATCAGGGATTACTGGCACCGGCACGGCGATCTGCACAAAGCAATCGTTGATGGTGCAATGACTCGGTTACGGCCAGTATTGATGACGGCTCTGGTAGCAAGTCTCGGTTTTGTGCCGATGGCACTCAATACCGGTACCGGGGCTGAGGTGCAAAGGCCACTGGCAACGGTCGTCATTGGCGGAATTATTTCGTCAACCTTGCTAACACTGGTGGTGTTGCCGGCACTTTACCGGATAGTGCACGGCCGTGGAAAATCAAGATAAAACATGGCGGCCTGTATTGGCCGCCAACCTTTCCTGAGTTTATCAATAAACAAAAACATAAAGGTATATCTCTATGCATACACATCATCAAGAGGATGGTGCTTCTGATAAAAGGATTGCAACGGCTTTTTTTCTAAATGTTAGTTTTACCATCATTGAATTCATCGGTGGCTGGCTGACCAACAGCACAGCAATTATGGCTGATGCTGTTCACGATCTTGGTGACAGTCTGTCTATCGGCAGTGCCTGGTTTTTGAACCGCGCAGGCAATAAATCTGCTAATTCTGTGTTCACCTATGGTTATCGGCGCTTGTCTCTTTTTGGTGCTCTGATAAACGGCTTGGTGTTAATCGCTGGCTCAATATGGGTGTTGAGTGAAGCAATACCACGTTTGGCCGATCCAGTAATGCCGGTTACCGAAGGTATGCTGGCATTGGCCGTATTGGGGGTTACTGTTAATGGGTTTGCGGCTTATCGGCTGAGTAAAGGGACGTCTCTTAATGAAAAAATACTCAACTGGCATTTATTAGAAGATGTATTAGGTTGGCTGGCTGTGTTGATCATTTCCATCATTCTGCAGTTTGCCGACTGGCCGATTTTAGATCCGCTTTTATCCATTGGTTTTACGCTATTCATCTTGTTTAATGTTGTTCGTAATTTGTGGGTGACCGGTAAATTGTTTTTTCAGGCAGTGCCCGATAAAGCGCTGCATGATGAGATCAAAAAAACTCTTGTCAGCATTGAGGGTGTCAATGAGGTACATCATTTACATCTTTGGTCACTTGATGGTGAACACCATGTCCTCACTGCACACCTGACACTTAATAACGATAATGTCTCTTCTGAAAATTACCTGGCTATGAAACAAACGATTGCCGAGTCTTTATCTCAATATGAGCTAGATCACACCACGATAGAGCTTGAGCTGAATCAGGAGCATTGCAGAGATTTTAGTGACCATTAAACAGCATCTCAATAACATTTTACGCAAATAAAAAAATGACAATTATTAATATCCAACCTAAAAAGTTCACTGGTTTCAAACGTATGCTTTGGGCCACTTTTTATTCATACAAAGGGTTGCATTCTGCACTGCGTCACGAAGTTGCTTTTCGTCAGGAATTTATTGCCTTTGTCTTATTATTGCCAGTTGTGTTCTGGATAGACTTTACCGCTATTGAGCGGTTTATATTAATTGCCAGCATGATCGCTGTAATGGTCGTCGAGTTGATCAACTCAGCAATTGAATCGACGCTGGATAGAGTCAGTTTGGAGCATCACTTATTAACCGGTCGGGCCAAAGATTATGGATCACTGGCTGTCTTACTTACCCTTATTATTTCAATCGCAGCATGGACATTATTGCTATGGCACAGATTTTTTTGAATTCAAACGAAAAAGATATATTCACAAAATCACCCTCACTGCTCGGACCTTACCGCATTTTATTTCAGGTTCTGCTTATTGGGCTTCTTATTCTCTCGCTATCAAGATTAGGGCTTGTTGTATGGCAGTGGGATCGGGTATCGGCAGCAATTGATCTGCCATCACTATTCATTCAGGGGCTCAGAGCTGATCTCATTATTATGGGTATGCTTATTGCGCCACTGATGTTGTTGATGCCGCTACTGGTCAATAAATTAACCTGGCAATTATGGCAAAAGTTGGTGTGGTTCTGGAGTTTAATGATCATTGTTTTGATCATTTTTATGGAGTCTGCCACACCGACATTTATTGTTCAGTATGACTTGCGTCCGAACAGACTCTTTGTCGAATACTTACAATATCCAAAAGAAGTTTTCTCAACCTTGTGGGAAGGTTTTCGTCTGCCACTTATTCTCGGGGTTGTTTTCACTATATTAGCCGGCTTGTTCACGAATCGGCTGTTACAGCATTGGTTAAAACAATATCATTTGGACTGGCCGGTTTGGCGTGTTTGGCTGACTTGGCCTCTTATGGTTCTCATCCTAGTAGTCATGATCCGGTCTACTTTATCGCATCGTCCAGCCAATCCGGCAATGTTTGCAATCACTTCGGATGCTATGGTCAATAGCCTAGTCATTAACTCAACCTGGTCAGTGTATTTTGCTATTTACAACATGAAGCATGAAGCAGAAGCCGGAGAAGTCTATGGTACGCTTACTGATGAACAAATTATGCAGGAAATGAGCGAGAATTATCCTTGGCTTGATAATGATCCAAATGCACCTTTTCCAACTATCAATAAGCGCCCCGCGACAGTTGAAAGAGATATACCACTTAACCTGGTTATCATTCTTGAAGAAAGCCTGGGTGCCACCTTCGTCGAATCTCTTGGTGGAGAGTATTCTGTAACACCAGAATTAGAAAAACTGAAAAATAAGGGCTGGTGGTTTGAACAACTTTATGCAACCGGCACACGATCTGTAAGAGGAATTGAAGCCACGATAACGGGTTTTTTGCCCTCACCCGCAAGAAGCGTTGTAAAGCTTTCTTTATCACAACAGAATTTTTTCACCATCGCAGACTTATTGAGTCAACGCGGCTACAAAACTGAATTCATTTATGGTGGGCAATCTCACTTCGATAACATGGCTAACTTCTTTATTGGCAATGGTTTTCAATCTATCGTTGACCAAAATGACTACGTTGATCCGCTCTTCGTAGGCAGTTGGGGGGTCTCAGATGAAGATCTATTCAATATGGCGCATCAACGGATCGTTCAAGCGAACCTGAGTTATCAACCGTACTTTAGTTTAGTTTTTACATCCAGCAACCATTCGCCATACGAATTCCCTGATGGCAAGATCGGTCTGCATTCGGCCGAGAAACAAACTGATTTGAATGCTGTTAAATATGCAGATTATGCTTTGGGACAATTCTTTAACACAGCTATGAAAAGCGATTACTGGGAGAATACCCTCTTTTTGGTGATTGCTGATCATGATTTGAATGTTTATGGAAATGCACTTGTGCCGATAGAACGTTTTCAAATCCCGGGTCTCATTTTAGGGGCTGATATAAAACCAAAACGTATCAAGACGGTGGCGAGCCAGATTGATATGGCGCCTACTTTACTATCACTGATGGGCATCAGCGCTGAGACACCAATGATAGGCAGAGATTTGAGCCGACCAGCCGAGCAGCAGTCACCCGGCAGGGCAATGATGCAATTTGCCGATTATTTTGCCCTGTTGCAAGGTGAGAAGGTGACCATTTTACGCCCTCAAAAGAAAGCTCTGGCTGGGCAGTATGTTCTCAAAAAGCGTCAACTAGAGCTCAAAGGTCCGGCAAATAGAGAGGATGCTAACGAAGCATTAGCACATGTATTACTACCTTCTTGGCTATACCGTCAGCAACGTTACGATATGCCTGTTGGGCATCCATCAAACAAAAATTAGCATTTCTCATCCTATTATGCAGTTATTGATTGGCCGCATTAAAGATAAGGATTTCTATGTTATTAATGTTTTTATATTGATCATGATATTGAGTATTTACTTATTATTGATCTTTTTTTGCACGATTTAAATTAGTTCTATGTTTGGGTAATTTATTCTCATCCACACATGAAGTTTGGAAATTTAAAACCATGAGTAGATTAATTTATTACGTAGAATCAAATCTCGTTTGGTTTGTCATTATTGTGGCTGGGCTTGGATTGGTATTACCTGAGGCGGGTAAATATCTCCAACCACTAATTGGGCTATTACTTGCTGCATTGATGTTTATTATCAGCCTGACTTTTGATGCCCATGCCGTTCGGTTAGTGCTTCGTAAAACTTCAAGGCAATTTTTAGCGCTGATTCTAGTCAACGGCCCAATGTGGCTTGCCGGGCTGCTGACCGGCCGATTATTTTTTTGGCAGTGGTCCGTTGGCTATGGGTCAAACTTTGCTTGGCACCTTACCCACAGATGTATCATCTCCGTTGTTAGTGTTGATGGCGCGAGGCAATGTTGCCCTGGCAGCCGTTTTTAATGCGGTAAATACCGTTTTTTCCCCCTTTCATTGTTCCTCTGCTTTTTTTATGGCTGACGGGCATTCAACTGGAAGTACCACCTGACACCATTATTTTCGAATTAGTGTTGGTTGTTCTAGTTCCCACCATTTTGGGAGTGAGTTTGCGAACAAAGTTTTCAGCATTTTTTTTTACGTCATGATTCGGCTTATGCAGGAATTGGCTCATTTCTTTACCTTCTGATATTGCTCACTGTGTTAAGCCCAAATGCAGAAACTATTATTGGCTATGGTTGGTAAGCTTTTGTTATTGCTGCTGTAGCTTTATGTCTGAATCTGATTGGTTATCTGGTAGGAATGATCTCACGTCTGATATCCAAAGACCGAAAATAGGCATTGCTCTCAAATTCCTATAACGACCAGTAACTCATCATTGCTTAATTCGTATAGTTACGGTGTTAGAAACTAATTTTTCATTTGACTTCCATTTAAGTCATGTCTCCTTATCGGTACTACCAAAAGAATAGGCAGCTTCAAACGCTGATAGACTTAATTTGTCGAGGATAAGAATCAGCGAGATGTCTTTCATGACTATCATTTATTTCAGCCTGTAGTCGCTGCTTGCTTGGATGCATTGTGCTTACGTTTTTTATACGATTGTCGTTTGGCCTGAGCCTTATTTAAATCACTGTCTTTTTTCTTATCAGATGCTATGTAAGCTTGTTGCCCAAGTGCTCTGATTGCATCAGCAATTTTAAAGATACGAACTTGCCATGCATGAGACCTATCTTCTGAATGAGCAAGCGGAACTTCCCCGGCCATCCAAAGCGTTTTAAGTTTCATTGTCAGATTATCCAGCTGACGGATCAGATTCATAAATGCCATACCTTCTGGGCAAGTGATTTTGATTAGCAAATCAACACTATCATCTGTGACGGCAGCATTCTTGATTCCAATGCTGTTCAGAATGTGATCTGCTTGTTCCATATCCCGATTCATTTCAGTAGACAGATGCCTAATACTTTCAGTAATTTTCCTCACATTTTCATCTGACAGTTCACGCAATCCAAATTTACGTGTTAGCAACGTTGCTGCTGTCATCTGTGTTTGTATATGTTCGAAAGTCCGGCGAAATATTCGCTTTGCCTGTGCTGACTGGAGCGTAACGATCATTTCCATGTAAAACTCGCTCTTGACCTCTTCTTCAGTCAAGAATTGTTTAATCTTTTGCATTTCAGCTTGCTGCCGACTTTCTCTTTTGGGGTCAACTGTGCCCATCTCTTCAGCCATGACACTCACCTTTCATTAAATAAATTATGTTCGAGGAGGCATTTAAAATTAGTTCGCTAGCTTAGTCTATGAATAACCGGATATTGGTTAATGCCGGTTATTAGAATGATAGGCGTTTTAACTCACACAGGTTTAAGAGGATGTTTACTGACCCTAAACAATAAATTGTTGCTACCAATATAAAAAGGCAATGACTTTCTTCTTTGTGTTTAGGTGATGTTATGCAATTTATTGCGAAGTTCGGCCATGCTCGGGGTCAAGCGTAGGTCTTATTAATCTATTAGTTGTCGATAAAGACTATTTTAAGGCGGATTGGGGAAACAAGAATTCAAAAGAACTATACAAAGAGATTAAGGCCCTCTACCAAAATATCTCGCTTCTACTTCACTTTGTAATGGTTGCAAACATAATTATTGCCATCATGTATATTTTATACACACGTCATAAATAATCTGATTGTGACAGCTTGGTAAAAGGAAAATGCAGCGACTCATTGGCTAATTTATATTGCTCGCTGAATGGTCTTAACATGCAATTCAGCATGGTTTATCAATTAAAGAAAGGTCACTATGTCTCATGAAAAAAAATCAATCTTGTATTGAAGCTTATTATCGCAGCGCAATGCGATAATTGTGCAGTAGCTTGTTTAGAAGAAAGTTATGTTTCCAAAATGACAGATATGTGTACATATGGATTTAGATTGTGCGGATATGTGTCGTTTTACAGCGACTGCAATTGCTCGTGGCAGTGACTATGCAGCTCAAATTTGTAATTTATGTGCCGAAACTGGTGATCAGTATGAGCATCAGCACTGTAAAGACTGTGCTAACCAATGCAGAAAATGCACTGAAGAATGTAGAAAAATGGCTGCATAAGCAGTCTGACATACGCCTCATTATGAGGCGTATGTCTTTTTGATGCTAATCTACTTTGTAGATTAAAACTATTCGAAGGTAATCTTAGCAAAAGAACTACTTAATATTACGAACAACTGAATATTCTTCATCCTTTCATTACTTAAAATGGCATGCGCCTTACCTCAACGATTAGGCTGCTTGACTATACGAAGATATGACTTAAGCGTCTTCCAACCTTCAGGAAAAAGTTCTTTAGCCTCCTCGTCGGATAAAGAAGGAACTATGATGACATCATCACCATTGGACCAGTTTGCTGGGGTAGCAACCTTATAGCCATCGGTTAACTGTATCGAGTCGAGCACCCGTAAAATTTCATTGAAGTTTCTGCCTGCACTTTTCGGATAAGTCAGCATCATCCTAACTTTTTTGCTCGGATCAATCAGAAATACTGAACGCACTGCCGAACTATCATCTTCTCCGGGATGTAACATATCGTAAAGCCGAGAGATTTGCTTATTTTCATCTCCAATAATTGGGAAGTTGACCGCGCAACTCTGGGTCTCCTCAATATCGCTGACCCAGGCTTTATGATCTTCTACCGAATCAACGGAGATAGCGATTATTTTACAGTGCCGCTTGTCAAAAGCTTCTTTCAGCTTGGCAGTCTCACCTAGTTCTGTGGTGCAAACTGGTGTGAAATCAGCTGGGTGGGAGAATAAGATAGCCCATCCGTCCCCAATCCACTGATGAAAGTTAATATGGCCTTCAGTAGTATCTGCTTCGAAATCAGGGGCAGTATCGCCTAGATGTAAGTTCATAATAATAGTCTCCATTGATAACTTAAAATCAGCTTTGATCGGAGCCGCCGTCCAGACAATTCACACTGTCCATTATATGCTCCATGATGGGGTTAGAGTTTCATCTTTTACTTGACCTTAGTGATGACATAACCTTTTTCTGCTTTTATAAACTCAAAATCCACAGTTTCACCTACCTTAAATTTGTCGAGTAATTTATCATCCTTAACTGTAAATCCCATGGTCATGGCCGGCCAGCTGAGGCTTTCAATCGGTTCATGAACCAAAGTGACTTTTTTTGAGCTGATATCGACTTTAGTGACAGTGCCAATGGCGGAATGGGTGATCTGTTGATCCGATGTCTCCGCTTTTGGAGCCATGTTTTCCATATCGTCATGATCCATTTTCTGCTCCGCTAATATCGACGTTGCCGAAAAGGACAGAATGATTGTCAAAGAACTTACTAATAATTTTTTCATTTTAATTGTCTCCAGTACGTTAAAAAATAAAAACCCGGATCAAAGCACGTTAAATGACCCGGCGTAATTCATCACTCGTTATTTGCTTGTGATTGAATTGGTTGGTTTTTCGTCTGCTTCTGTGCACGCTTTTTATGAATCAGTAAATAGATCACCGGTATCACCAGCATTGACAACAGTGGTGCTGTCACCATGCCGCCTACCATTGGCGCAGCAATGCGCTGCATAACTTCACTACCAGTGCCGCTACCAAACATAATGGGCAGCAGGCCAGCAAGGATAACGGTCGCCGTCATGGCCTTGGGTCTAACCCTGAGCACGGCGCCTTCACCTATGGCATCCAGCAGATCAGCCTCTGTTTCTTTTTGTTCATCCAACCGGTTTTGCCAGGCTTGCTTAAGATAGAGCAGCATGATGACGCCAAACTCGGCTGCTACCCCGGCTAAAGCGATAAAGCCGACCACACTCGCCACCGACAAGTTGTGTCCCAACAGATAGAGCAGCCAGATGCCACCCACTAAAGAAAAGGGCAAAGTCACCATTAGCAGCAATGCTTCGCCAAAATTCTTAAACGTGAGGTAGAACAAAACAAAGATGATAAGCAACGTGAAAGGCACCACCAGCTTGAGCTTGGCAGTCGCACGCTCAAGATACTCGAATTGTCCGGACCAGGTGATTGAATAGCCGGTCGGCAAATCCACTTGCTCCGAGACGATTTGCTGCATATCGGTTACCGCCGAACCCAAATCCCGATCCCGAATATCAACATACACAAACCCCGCTAACCGCGAGTTTTCACTGCGCACCATGGGTGGACCGTCACTGATGCTAATGTTCGCAACATCTGACAGTATCAATTGCTGGCCGCGAATAGTCACGATAGGCAAGGTCCGTAACGAGGCCAGTGAATCTCGGATCTCCCGGGGGTAGCGAACATTAATGGGAAAGCGCTGCAGTCCCTCTACCGTTTCGCCAATATTCATGCCTCCCACAGCCGAACTGATAATCAACTGCACATCATTAATATTAAGGCCATAACGCGCCGCGGCATCACGTTTAATATCAACATCAACATAACGACCACCGGTCAGGCGCTCAGCAAAAACACTGGTGACCCCGGGTACATCTTTGAGGACTTTTTCAATGTCGCCGGCAATGCCATCAATAACGTTTAAGTCTTCCCCCAAAACTTTTACGCCCACAGGGCTCTTGATACCGGTAGCCAGCATATCAAGCCTGTTACGAATCGGTGGTACCCAGATATTGGTCAGGCCAGGCACCTTAACGGTCCGATCCAATTCGGCGATCAATTTTTCTTTAGTCATACCCGGCCGCCACTCTTCATGAGGTTTGAACTGAATGGTGGTTTCAAACATCACCAGTGGCGCCGGATCAGTTGCCGTATCTGCACGTCCGGCTTTGCCATAGACAGTTTTCACCTCCGGCACGCTTTTGATCATTCGATTAGTCTGCTGTAACAATTCGGCTACTTTACCAGCCGAAAGACTGGGTAAAGCACTAGGCATGTAAAGCAGATCCCCTTCATCCAACGGTGGCATAAACTCACTGCCGATATGTTGTAAAGGCCATAAACTTGTCAGTAACAATGCGCTGGCGACCACTAAGGTCATCTTTGGAAACTTCAGTACGCCTGCCAAAATAGGTCGATACAATGTAATTAAAAACCGGTTAAGTGGATTAGCCTGTTCTGCAGGAATTTTGCCCCGAATAAGATAGCCCATTAGTACCGGAATAAGCGTTACAGCAAGGCCAGCTGCTGCAGCCATTGCATAAGTCTTGGTAAATGCCAATGGAGAGAATAGTCGGCCTTCCTGAGCTTCCAAAGTGAAAATTGGGATAAAAGACAGCGTAATAATCAACAATGAAAAAAACAACGCAGGGCCCACCTCGACGGCAGAATCACCTATCACCTTCCAGCGACTTTCGCCTTCAAGCTTTGATCCGGGATGTTTTTCATACCAGCGTTCTAAGTGTTTATGGGCATTTTCAATCATCACCACCGCCGCATCGACCATGGCGCCGACAGCGATGGCAATACCGCCAAGTGACATGATATTAGCGTTTATGCCTTGCCAGTGCATCACAATAAAAGCCATCAAGATCCCCAGCGGCAGTGAAACAATAGCCACCAAGGCTGAACGAAGATGGAATAAGAAAATAAGGCAAACTAATGCCACAACAATAAATTCTTCAATAAGCTTTTCTGTGAGATTATCGACAGCGCGTTCTATTAGCCCAGAGCGATCATAAACCGTCACAATCTCAACGCCCTCGGGCAAACTCTTTTGCAGCGTTTTCAGTTTGTCTTTCACAGCAGCAATGGTGGTCAGCGCGTTTTTGCCAGAGCGCATCACGATGATGCCCCCCACAGCTTCACCGACACCGTTGAGTTCGCTGATAGCCCGCCGGATTTCAGGGCCGATTTGAATATGCGCGACATCGCCTAAAGTCACTGATATACCGGCATCAGTGGTGAGCAAGGGAATTGACCGAAAATCTTCTAAGCTTTGCAAATAGCCGGAGGCGCGCACCATATATTCCGCTTCGCCCATCTCCAGAACCGCGCCGCCGGTCTCTTGATTACCATTATTAATAGCCTCAATAACGCGGGAAAGCGGTATGCGATAAGTGGCTAACTTGTCGGGATCGACGACCACCTGGTACTGCTTGACCATGCCGCCGACAGTTGCGACCTCTGCCACATTGGCGACGGTTTTCAGTTCGAATTTAAGAAACCAGTCCTGCAACGCGCGTAGCTGGGAAATATCCTGGGTGCCGGATTTATCTACCAAAGCATACTGATAGATCCAACCGACGCCGGTGGCATCCGGGCCAATTGATGAGCTTGCCGTATCCGGCAGCCTTGACTGCGCCTGATTCAGGTATTCCAGCACCCTACTACGGGCCCAATACAGATCGGTACCCTCCTCGAACAAGACATAGACATAACTATCGCCAAAGAACGACAGACCGCGTACCACTTCAGCGCCGGGTACCGATAACATGGTGGTGGTTAATGGGTAGGTGACTTGATCCTCGACCAATTGCGGTGCTTGTCCCGGCCAGGTCGTTTTAATTATCACCTGAACATCTGACAAATCAGGCAGCGCATCCAGCGGCGTACGTGATAAAGATACCAAGCTCCAGGCAAGCATCATCAGCGTAGCCAATAACACCAAAAAACGATTGTCGATTGACCAACGTATAAGTTTGGCAATCATTTTGCACCTTCCATTTCAGTCTCGGCTGACAAAGGCTGCAGGTCGATAATTTTAGGTGCTGAGCCTTTTTCTAAGCGAAACTCAATTGCTATTTGCTCGCCCACCGTCAGCCCATCTGGATTGAGTGATGACGAAAGTTGAAAGTCCATGGTCATACCCGGCCATTCCAAGCTGGGAATATTTGGATGAGTCAGCGTCAAAATCTGCCCGTCGATAGCTTCGATTTGTGCCTGCGTACGATGACTATCCATTGCCATTTCAGGATCTGCTGAGCGCGGTTGAAACTCCAAAATCAATGGCGCTGCGCCTGCTTCTAAACGAAAGGCAATTTCAATTTGCTCACCCACCTTAAGCTGCTCTGGGTTAAGTGATGGAGATAGTTCAAAGTCCATAGTCATCCCCGGCCACTCTAGGCTGGGAATATTTGGATGGGTCAAAGTCAATATCTGTCCGTTTATCGCTTCGATTTTTGCCTCGGTCTGATGAACCTCCATTGTCATCCCAGACATGGAATCGTTATCAGTTTTTGTTTCCTGACCATCCATTAGCCGCGCTTCAACGCCTCTCAGGCTGGCTTCAGAATCCACCAAAAACTGACCTGATACCACAACCCGTTCACCTTCCTGCAAGCCTTGCTTAATTTGGGTTTTATCATCAGTTACGCGTCCAGTCATGACCTCAACTGGGCGAAAACTGCCATTTTCCAAGGTCACCATGATTAAGGTGCGTTTGCCCGTTCGGATAAGCGCTTCGGTTGGCACCATCAGTGCATCGGTAATTTGTTTGCCTGCCAACTGCATATTGACGAACATACCCGGCGCCAATTCACCTTGTGGATTGTCCAATACCACCCGCGCCTTAAGAGTGCGTGTTGTCGGGTCCACTTCCGGTAATAATGTTTGTATCTGACCTTTAAATTGTTTGCCAGGAAAAGCAGGGCTGCTGGCGATGATGGGATCACCAGGACTGAGTAAAGCGACCTGACTCTCCGTTACCTCAGCATTAGCCCAGACGGGATCTAATCCATTAATACGCATTAATGTGGAGCCGGTAGATATAGTCATGCCTTCGCGGGCAACTATTTCTGTGACGACGCCATCAATGGGGGCAGTAATTGTCAGCTGCTTCTGCAGTTTTCCGGTGCTTTTTATCTGACGGATTTGTGCTTCACTCATCCCCACCTGACGCATGCGGGCAATTGAGGCTGCTATCAGTTCATCTAATCCCTCACCTTGCATGTTTTTGAGAGCCAGAAATTCTTCTTGTACGGCCACCCAGTCAGGTACATAGATAGCCAAAAGCGGTTGGCCTTTATTAACTCGATCCAGCGTGGTCTTTACGTAAAGCTTTTCCACATAACCCAGTGCCCGGGCCTGAACATTCACTTCCTCGCGCTCATTCCAGGCAATAGCACCGACCGCCGTCACCTGCGTCGTAATGTCTTGTCTGGTTACCAACGCCGTGCGCATACCAATATTTTGTTGTAGGCGTGAGTTAATGGTGACGCCAGATTCATCCATCGCACTCTCAGCATCCGAGCTTCCCTTGTAAACTGGCACCAGCATCATATCCATGTAAGGTGATTTACCGGGTGTCTCGAATTTATTGCCAGGGACCATCGGATCTTGGTAAAAAAGAATCTTTTGCCCCGTGACCGGATCAATATCACCGGCTTTAAGCTCAGAATCCATGTGACGGCGGGTCGCCTCTTCGCCTTCGGCAATCCCCCAACTTGAAGGATCTTCGGTGGTCTTGGCATTACCCGCCATGCTCTCTGAGCTCAATGAAGACATGTCCATCCCTTGCTGCATTCCCCATTGATAAGCAGCATAACCAGCGACAAGCACCATCAAAGCCATGACTAAAAATAAAAAGATGTATTTACGATTCATTATTTGAACTCCATGGCGCGGGATGAAGGAATGACTGCACCCTCGGGCAATATCAGATATTCCAATGTGGCCCAAAGCGCTGCGGTTTCCATTTCAATCCTCAGTTTTTCTATACGCGTAGCAATTTCCATTTTTCGGGCATCAAGCACTGCCACTAACTTGCCTTTACCGCCACGATATTCGGCCACTACTGCATTAGTGCGCTGGTTAGCAAGGGGAATCAAAGCGGTTTCATAGTCGCTGAGTCGGACTAAATTACTTTTCCAGGTATCGAGCCAACGCGCTGTCTCAGCAATATGCTCCCGGGTCATTTCTTCGCGTTCTGCTCGCACCTGGTCCGCTTGGGCCAATTTGGCAGCTACTACCCGATCCTGGCGGTTCTCCTGATTCCATTGCAGTGGCACACTGACGCCGATTGAAATCATGTCCGAAAAACCTGAACTTCGTTCGCCATACATTACTGACCAAGTCCAATCAGACTGTTTCTCTTGACGTGCGGCCTTGGCTTCAGCTATTGCAACCGACTCCTCAGCCCTCATTACAGCAATATCTGGATGTTCATTTACCTGATGATATAAATGCTGAGTGTCGAGCGAAGACTCCGAAATGTCCGGTGCTATACCCAAAGATGTGTGATTAGTATTCCCGACCCAACGCGCCAACGTCGTTTTGGCATTATCAAGGCGCGCTTGAGCTTGATAAATACGATCTTGGATTTCAGCCACAGTCGTTTTGGCCAGAAAAATATCGGATTGTGGTCCAGTGCTCCCACGATAGGCAGCTTCGGCAGCCTGAACTTGTAAGCTTGCCTCTTGCTGCTCGCGTGTTAATAACAACACCATTTGCTGCTGGTAATAAACATCAAACCAAGCTACTGCAGTATTTTGGCGTATTTCAGTAATTGTCAGTGCTTTCGTTATCTGCGCCTTCTCAGCTTTAAGTTCAAACACGTTGGCACGGGCATGGCGCTTGGCTTCACGGGTAAATGTCTGAGAAATGCCAATATTACGCGAGGTCATGAAATTTTCCGTAAGGCTATAAGCCATGGAACCATTGACTGGCAGGTTATTAACCGATAACTCCAGCATTGGATCAGGAAGTTGTCCGGCTTCAATGGCCAGCTCTTGGGAGGCTTGCGATGAAGCATCTTGCGCCAACAAGGCGTGAGAGCGTTGCTCAGCAAGTTGCAATGCATTCTCAAGGCTTAGTGGCTCAGATGAAACTTGTGGTTGCGCCATGACTGCATTTGCAAAACTGGCAGTCAATAATGCAATAAAGCCTAGCCAGTGAATTCGCCATATTGGTGGCGAATAACTTTTGAGCACAATGGCTCTGATAAATAGGTTTGACATAAGCTGGATCCGATGAATTCAATGGCGTTGCAGCAAATGCAACGCAAATGTTTCAAGCATGGAATTAAGTTGCAGCTTGAAACACTACGGGAATAATGGGATCAGCTTAAGGTTGGCGGGCGCCAGAGATCAGTAGGCGCCAAGGTAGGCACAAACGGTATACTCGCTCGTGCCAAAAGCCTATCAGTGGAAACGAAGTTCCATGATGGAACAGAGAAAAAGAGAACTACATTAGAGATGCTGCAATCTTGATCTGCTTTACAGGATTCGCCTGTTTTAGCGGCCGTCGCGGCATCATTACAGCAGTCTGGCATATCGGCATGATCCATATTACTCATGCTGTCGCCTTGCTCCATAGGGCAATTCATCTCATGGCTCTGCGCATAGCTAACATTGGCGAAAGCCAACGAAAAACAAAGCAGTAATAGACTTACTATGCGCATTTTTTCAATAATACTTTTATATGTTTATTTTCAAATTCGACCTTAAAAACTTAATTTAAGTTGCGAGCAATCGCTGGTCATAAAACTAATCTGAACTATTCCTTATAATTTAACAAGCCGCAACCTTAGTGCATTCATAATTACGCTCACAGATGAAAGTGACATAGCAGCCGCTGCAAAGATTGGCGATAGCAGTATGCCAAAAAATGGATATAAAATCCCAGCGGCAATTGGCACCCCGGCAGTGTTGTAAATAAAAGCAAAAAACAGATTTTGTCTGATATTGCGCATAGTCGCTAATGATAACCGGCGGGCTTCGACAATGCCCATCAAGTCACCGCGTAGCAACGTAATACCGGCACTTTCAATAGCTACATCGGTGCCAGTGCCCATGGCAATACCAACATCGGCCGTTGCCAGGGCTGGTGCATCATTTACCCCGTCGCCAGCCATCACCACAATCCGGCCTTCGTCTTTCAGGCGCTGAATAATCTTGCCTTTATCTTCCGGCAGGACTTCTGCTTCTACTTCATCAATATTCAGCTTACGGGCAACTGCTTCGGCCGAGGTACGATTATCACCGGTGAGCATAACCACCCGTATACCCTCTTTTTGCAGCGCCAAAATAGCTGCTTGAGTGGTTTCTTTAATCGGATCGGCAATAGCAAGTAAGCCAGCGACTTTGCCAGCCACTGCGGCAAAAATCACGGTAGCCCCATCCCTGCGAAGCGTATCAGCTTCATTTTCAAAGTCTGCAGTATCAACTGACTCTGCCTCCATAAGCAGACGATTACCTAATAACACCCGCTGGCCATCAATTGAACCTGTGACCCCTTTACCGTTAGGAGAATCGAAGCCTTCAGCATCGGGTAACTTGAGGTCCATTGCCTTGGCTTTTTCTAAAATAGCGTGGGCTAACGGATGTTCACTGCCTTTTTCAATACCACCCGCAAAACGCATCAGGTCTGCTTCGCTTAGTCCATTCGCTGCAACAAGCTTGGTGACCTGAGGCTTTCCTTCAGTCAGTGTGCCGGTTTTATCTACCACCACCGTATCCACTTTTTCCATGCGTTCCAAAGCTTCTGCATCCCGGATGAGAACACCGCTTTGAGCACCCCGACCGACACCCACCATGATCGACATTGGCGTTGCCAAGCCGAGCGCACACGGGCAGGCAATAATTAATACGCTAACCGCTGCAATCAGCCCAAAAGCCATCGGCGGCGCTGGACCGAAAAATGACCAAACAATAAAGGCGATAACGGCTATGACGATGACGACCGGGACAAACCAACCCGCCACTTTGTCTGCCAGTCCCTGGATGGGTGCGCGACTCCGCTGTGCGTTAGCCACCATCTGTACAATCTGAGACAGCATAGTATCCCGGCCAACCTTGTCAGCTCGCATAATAAAGCTGCCTTGCTGATTAATACTGCCACCGATGACTTGATCGCCAGACCTCTTACTGACCGCCAATGGCTCACCCGTCACCAGCGACTCATCGACATTGGAGTTACCCTCAAGCACCTCACCATCCAATGGTACCTTGTCCCCCGGACGTACCCGAAGGCGGTCACCAACCTTGACCTCGTCAAGAGATACATCGGACTCACCACCCTCATCGTCCAGCTTCCTGGCCGTCGCGGGTGCCAGATCAAGTAAGGCCTTAATTGCGCCGGAAGTCTTCTCCCGCGCTCTCAATTCCAATACCTGTCCCAACAGCACCAAAACAACGATGACTGCAGCCGCTTCGAAATAGACAGCAACAGAACCATCCGCCTGACGGAAGGCATCTGGGAAAATCTGCGGCATCAGGGTTGCCACCAGACTGTAGATCAGCGCCACACCAGTACCAATGGAAATCAGCGTAAACATGTTCAGGTTCCGGCTCACTATAGATTTCCATCCCCTGACGAAGAAAGGCCAACCGCACCAAGCGACTACTGGCGTTGCCAGAACTAATTGAATCCAATTGGATAACTGCGGCGCTATAAGGCGGTCGAGCCCGATAATATGGCTACCCATTTCGAGTATTAACACTGGCAATGCCATTATCAAACCGATCCAGAATCGGCGGGTCATATCCGTGAGCTCTTCAGAAGGCCCATCATCCAAATTGACTTGCTCAGGTTCTAGGGCCATACCACAAATGGGGCAATCACCAGGGCCCTGCTGTCGAATTTCTGGATGCATGGGGCATGTATAGATCATGCCCGGTGTTGCCGGTGACTCCTGATGTTGCTGACCACCGAGATATTGTTCCGGTTTTTCATCAAACTTGGACTGGCAACGTGCCGAGCAGAAGTACCAAGTCTTAGTCTCATACTGGCTTTGATACTTCGCAGTATGTGGTTCCACCGTCATACCGCAGACAGGATCTTTGACAGTATGCTCTTCGTGAACTTGGTTGCCATTTCTATGGACATGTTGATGTTCAGTCATCTTGGTTTCTCATTTTGTCTGTAGTCCAGCTCGAAAACGCAATAAAATAGAGTAATAGAAGATTGGCGATTGGAATAAGTATTAGAACACCCAACCAACCCGGATAACCCGTGCGCTGACAAATTCGCCAGACAGGGATCACAACAACGATTGCGAACATCAACATCCAAAGCCAATGCCCTGCCCACATATTATTAGTCATCATGCTACTGCCCTCCACGTCAAATATTGTCATTAATGGTGATGATGGGATTCCTGATTACCGGGCTGCTCGGATGCAGCGGATCTTTTCAGGAAAATCTGCTCAGCAACTGCGATAACAATCATCGTAACAACCGCCACACCAATCACAAACGGATCAGTATTCAGCTTAACCCAGACAAAACCACCCAATGCCAGTAAATCCAGCAGAATGGCTGTCGCTGGCACCCATCGATTAGCTTTTATGTCTTCACGCAGATAGCGAAGAACGCCCCAATGAATGGCAATGTCCATAATCAGGTAAAACACGATACCAAGCGCGGCAATCCGGGACAGATCAAAAAATGCTGTCAGGATCAGTCCCAGAACCACAGTGTATACCAACGTGTGCTTTTGAATACTACCGGGCATGCCGAAATGACGGTGTGGCACCAGTTTCATTTCCGTCAGCATTGCCAGCATTCTTGAGACTGCAAAAATGCTGGCTAGAATACCGCCGGCAGTCGCCATCATGGCAATAGCGACCGTAAACCACACACCATATTCACCCAATGCCGGGCGCGCTGCTGCAGCAAGAGAATAGTCCTGTGTTTTGATGATTTCAGCCAGCGACAAATTGCTTGCCACAGCAAAACCGACCAAGCTATAAATCACCACACAAGCGGCGATGGAAATAACGATGGCGCGACCCACGTTTCGTTTAGGATCTTTTACCTCCGAACCGCTGTTGGTAATGGTGGTAAAGCCCTTAAACGCTAATATCCCGAGTGCTGTTGCGCCAAGAAAGTTACTGAAGGTCCCTGCTTCTCCTGGGCTTGTGAAATCGACTGAAATGCTATCGGCGATCCAAACCCCTACCAATCCGATAACAAGGATGCCCACGATTTTCAAAACACCAATAAAAGAGGCGACGCCTTGGATCAATCGATTACCTGATAGATTAATCAGAAAGGCTGCCAGGATAAGTGACACCCCGAGAATGGGCACCATCATGCCGCTCTGGTCCCCACCAAAAAGTTGCATGGTATAAGAACCAAATGTGCGCGCGAGAAAGCTCTGGGCGATCACCATTGAAAAATACATCAGCAAAGCATTAAATGCTGTTGGTAACCTGTCTCCATAAGCTTTATGCAAATACATGCCAATGCCACCTGCAGAGGGATAAGCGTTAGAGATCTTGATGTAGGAATAGGCACTAAAGCTGACGATTACTGCTGCAGCGAGAAAAGCCAGCGGGAACAGCGCCCCAGTCATCTGCGCCATCTGCCCGGTAAGCGCAAAGATACCAGCACCAATCATAACCCCGGTACCGAGCATAACTGTTCCCGCTAAAGTGAGGCTTCCCTCTTTATAATGCGTTGATCTGTCCTCTTTGTTAGCCATTAACTCTCCCCCTTCAGTCTTGCTAATTTTGCAATTCTAATTAAAACCACATCCGAACCCCGGCAACAAAACCAGTTTCGATTTTATCGCCCCCCTCATCAGCGATTTGGTTAGCCTTTTGACCCAAGGCCCGGCTCCAATAAACACCTATGTAAGGCGCAAACTCTCTAGAGATTTCATAGCGATAACGCAGCCCTATTCGAACATCGTTGAATCCACTGGGGCGATCGAACGCTTGGGCATCTGTGAGTCCAGCAGAAACTTCCAAGCGTGGCTGTAAGTACGAAACTTGACTGAGCCGTATGTCGTATTCGGCTTCAAGTGATGCTGCTATGTCGCCATCCTCATTAATGGTAAGTGAATTATCCATTTCAAATCGATAGGGAGCCATGCCAAACAGGCTAAATACTAAATAGTGTTCACGATCTACATCCGATGCCATTGACCCACGAAGTCCAACGCCGCCCTGTATTTCCCAAAAAGGAGCAATTAACCGGCTCGCCAACACCTCCGTACTTTCCAGTTCAGTGGGTTCACCATCATTTTGTTTATTCTCACCTTCACTTTTAAAATAAACCCGATTTGTGTCGCCACCGTACCAAGCCAACATATCCCAGACGATTAGGTTCTCATTGTTGTCTGTACGGGTGAATTCCAGCCGATCAAATAAAACCTGCCCGGTTCGGTAAGACTCAATGGGTTCGGGCCAATGATCCTCAGCGTGATCGGCAGAGACCGTGGTGCTCATTCCTAAAAAACCGAGCATTGTCATGGTTGTAAGTTTGTTCATATCATCTCCTTATCTGACCCTGACAACTCGAAACATCCCCGCCTTCATGTGATATAGAAGATGACAATGGAAAGCCCAACTGCCGGGCGCATCGGCACTGATTTGTAATGAAACGACCTCACTGGGTTTGATACTGATAGTGTGCTTTCGAGGACGGGGATATTGGCCATTTTCAAGTTCCATCCACATGCCATGCAGATGAATCGGATGATCCATCATCGTGTCGTTTACCATTATCAAACGTAGACGCTCACCATGATGAAACTCAACTGGCCCATCGACTTCAGTGTATTTCACACCATCAAAAGACCACATATATTTTTCCATATTACCGGTGAGATGCAGCTCGATGTCACGCTCCGGCTCCCTATCATCAGGCCATGGGTGAGCACCAATAAGGTCACCATAGACCAGAACTCGATGGTCGACATTTTCGAGGCCAATACCCGGCTCATTTAGACGGCTGACTGGGTTTCTGGCAATCATGGCAGCACCGGGACCATGCCCACCTGGCGCGTGTTCAATGCCAAGATCGGGCGCCGAAGGTCGCTGTTGCGTCGCGACCTTATGCCCAGCATGGCCCCCGGCCATTTCTTGATTGTCATCCATCCCAAGTTGATCTTCATTGGTAGGTTTTATGTCCATCCCATCCATTTCATGGCTCATCCCCATGGCCGCCATCCCTCGCTCTGGTACCGGTCGCAATTCAGGCACTGGGGCTTCCTGCCCTAATTCTGTTGCGAGCGTACCCCGCACATAACCACTACGATCCATGCTTTCCGCAAAAAGCGTATAAGGACGATCGTTTTTCGGCGTTACAATGACATCGTATGTCTCAGCCACCCCAATTCGAAATTCATCTACCGTAACAGGCTTGATCGGCTGGCCGTCTGCAGAGACCACCGACATCTCGAGACCCGGAATGCGAAAATCAAAAAACGTCATGGCAGAGCCGTTTATAACTCTTAGACGAATTTTTTCTCCGGGCTTGTAAAGTGCTGTCCAGTTGGTCGAATTATCGCGACCGTTTATCAGGTAGGTATAGGTAGATCCGGTTACATCCAATAGATCCCTGGCGCTCATGCGCATTTCATTCCACATGGACCGCTCTTGCCATGTTTTCGCAAGCCCTTGTCGACGAATATCGTCTAAAGTGTCACCCAAGGTTCGCTGCTGGTAGTTGTAATAACCCTCGGCTACCTTGAGATTTCGGAACACCTCGTCTGGATCTTCAAAGGTCCAATCACTCAGGATAATCACATGTTCCCGATCTGCGCCAATATCACCATCCGCCGGGTCAATTACAAGTGGCCCTAAATGACCTAACTGTTCCTGCAATCCCGAGTGGCTGTGATACCAGTAAGTCCCACTTTGCTGAACATCATATTCGTAATGATATGCCTCTCCAGCCTTGATCCCCGGAAAACTGACGCCAGGCACACCATCCATATTTTCTGGCAAAATGATTCCATGCCAGTGGATAGACGTAGACTCATCCAACGCATTGCTAACGTGTAACTTGGCTCGTTGTCCTTCTTTCAGCCTTATAAGTGGTCCGGGCATACTACCGTTGATAGTAATCGGTCTAGCAATCCGTCCAGCAACATTCATATCTTCACGGCGAATATGCAGATCGACCACATTCTGCGTATTAATAACATCACCATAGCTTCGACCCAGTGGATAAGCCCATGCCGGCGCCATTTTGGCTAAAACAAGGGCTGATGCTGTCCCAATGGCAGATTTAATAAAGCGTCTACGATTCTCTTCAATTGAATTTGCCATGGAATTCGTCTCCTAACAAAATTGGATTTAATAAAACGTAAGCCTGTATTGCACACTACCGTCAATGATTACGGGAACTTGAAGATCCCTGAGCCGAAAGAATCTGGTATTGCTCGGGTGATAATTCAGGAAGTCGCTGCAAGAAAGCGACTAGATTCCAAATTTGTTCGTCTGTATGGCCCGCCCCCCAAGCAGGCATACCAGAAGCCTTAATACCATGTTTGATAATCCAAAAATATTCTCTGGCTTGGACTACTTTTGGCTCATCATGGCCTGAATGATTCAACGTCAAATTAGGTGGTTCAGGATACAGTCCCAAAGTGAAATCTGAATTCATTTTGTCTGGCACAAGATGACACCCTGCACACATAGCAGCATAATCTGAACCACCACGAAGTAATCGTGCTGGTATATCAAGATCGGCTGGCACCTCAATATTCTGAGCAGCCCTACTGATGGAGCGTTCACGTAAGGTTTCTAATGCCCAGTACGTAAGCTTTGTGTGCTTACTGTCAGCCCCCATCGGGTAATAGCCTGAATAAATGAACCCTAATCCAGCCAATACCACCATACCTGATACAAATGCAATACACATAAAGCATTTCAAGAACTTTAAAGATGACATATTAATCACTCCGTTATAACAGCCAGCTGTAATTAATGTTGATGCTCAGCAGGTTTATACGCATCTGCCTCCATATCATGGCTAGAATGACCGTCTTCAGACGCTGCTTCATCTTGAGGCATGCATTTCTGCATCATGGCTTGCATGACTGGATCATTCATATCTATTTTAGAATGATCCATATCTTTCATGGCTGCACAGTTAGGTGCTTGTCCCTTGTTAATATGCTCTTCAGGGCTATGAGCTTGAGCAGATAGAGCCAACATTAATGCTGGCAAGGCAACAAAATATGACAAAAATTGACGTTTCATGAGTCGACTCCTAGGTCGTGATAAATTTATGAATAATTTGATTAAAACCAGAATCTGAGACCAACCACGTAGCGTGTGTCACTGGTATCTTCTCCGTTTGCTCTTGAGAAGTCAGCGGTATCACCAAACTGCTCGCTCCACTCGACACCCACATAGGGAGCAAATTGCCGCGTGAATTCATAGCGTAGTCTCAGGCCTATTGAGGCATCTGATAAACCGCTTCCTAAGCCATTAACGTCATCATCCTTGCCATAGGCCGTGAGTTCAGCCCGGGGTTGTAAAATCAAGCGTTGCGTAAGAAGAAATTCATATTCCGCTTCCAGCGACAATGCCGTACGCCCACTGTCCCCCAAATAAGCAGTCAAATCGAGTTCAAACCAGTAGGGAGCAATCCCCTGAATACCGAAGGCAACCCATTCACGGTTTTTGCCTTCATCATAATGGTCAAGCCGAACGCCCAGTTGCGTGTCAAAAAAGATGCTGATTGCATGACTCCACAGCAGATCTGACTGACTCTCCTCAAGCGTACCGTCGACCACATCGCCTTCAAGTTTGGCTGTAAATCGATTGTAGGTAGTTCCATACCAGCCCTGGAGGTCAAATATTGCAGTGTCGCTGCTCGCATCATATTCTAAGCGGTCACCTAAAATTGCCCAGAAATAATGTTCATCTGCTAATTTCAAAAGGCGTTTTTCTGACAACGAGTACGGACCTTCAGTCAGGGTAAAACCACCTGAATAAGCATGCGGATCCCGTGCGTCTGGCGGCGCTTGGTCACTACCCATTTGCATACCAGAATGATCCATGCTTTCCATGTCATCCATTGCCATGCTTGAATGATCCATTTCTTGCATATTGCCAGTTTCATTCTGCATCCCCGTTTCAGTGTCAGCTCCATGATTTGCATGCTCAGATGTCGTTTGCTTAGTTGCATCATGGTCTTGGTGAGAATCATCGGATTGCGCCCAGACCGGTCCAGTGGCTAAAGACAATGAACACGCAAAGATAATCTGCTTCAACGCATATGAACGGCAATGATTTTTCATGACACCACCACTTCGCGGAACATGCCCGCATCCATATGAAATAATAAGTGGCAATGCCAAGCCCAACGCCCCAGATCATGAGGTGTTGTCAGAAAACTGATGCGTTGTGCAGGTTGCACCGGTATGGTGTGCCGGCGTACCAGCATATTGCCTTGGTCATCTTCGAGATCACTCCACATGCCGTGCAAATGCATGGGATGCGTCATCATGGTGTCATTTTGCAGAATGATTCGTATACGTTCATTGTGAGGCAAGTGTACCGGTGTACTTTTACCAAATTCCAGCCCATCAAAAGACCAGCTGTATCGCTCCATATTACCGGTAAGGTGCAGTTCGAATTCGCGGATTGGCACCCGTGTATCATTAAGAACACCGTCCACGGAACGAAGATCTGACAAAGTGAGTACCCGCCGGCCATTGTCTCTCAAGCCAACACCTGGATCATTCAGATTCGTATTCGGCATATCAACCCGCATATCTACGGATGGGCCATATTCACTGCGAGCGTGGTTCACTTTTTGTGAAGGTGTCGCCAATGGATTCTGACTCATGCCATGCTGGCTATGATCCATCGCCATATCACTGTGATTCATCTCAGAGGGATTCATGGTGCTCTGCTCAGAACCATGACCACTGCCATGGTTCATCTTACCCATCATATCGGACATCGTAAGCCACTTAACCGGGTCCAGCGCCGGAACATCATCAGTTAGTCCTTCATGTATGGCCAGCGTCCCCCGAGCATAACCGGTGCGATCCATACTCTGCGCAAAGATGGTATGCGCGTCATTTTGTGGCGCAACCATGACATCGTAAGTCTCGCCGGGACCAAAGCGGAACTCATCGACACTAACCGGTTGTACGTTCTGACCGTCGGTCTGAACGACCGTCATTTTCAGACCAGGAATACGGACATCATAAAATGTATTACTGGCGCCATTAATGAATCGCAGCCTGACCCGCTCACCGGGTTGGAACAGTCCCGTCCAGTTGCCCGCCGGCGTTGTGCCATTCATCAGATAAGTTAACGTCGCAGAGGATAAATCGGCCAGATCGGTCGGGTTCATTCGCATTTGGTTCCACATTTGTCGTTTTTCAAATGCGCCCATCAATCCCAGCTTTGAGACATCACTAAAAAAGGATGGCACGGTAGGCTGATTATAGTTATACACATCGCTCTCAACCTTCAGTTTCGAAAAAACTGCCATGGGATCTTCGTCCGTCCAATCAGACAGCTGCATCACGTAGTCACGGTCCGCGTCTAGATGGCTTTGTTCAACAAGAGATTGACCCTCACGCGGTTCAATTATTAATGCACCATACATACCGGTCATTTCCTGAAAACCGCTATGCGAGTGATACCAATAGGTGCCACTTTGTTGAAGTTTGAATTGGTAAACGAACGTCTCACCCGGTTCTATGCCCTGGAAGCTAATACCGGGCACACCATCCATTTGATACGGCAGGATAATCCCATGCCAATGAATGGAGGTAGCTACTTTGAGTCGGTTTATTACCCGGATGGTGACCTCATCACCCTCACGTAATCGCAGGGTCGGCGCCGGAATGGAGCCATTAATTGTTGTTGCCATACGCGTGACACCAGTGAAATTAACAGGTGATTGGTCGACAACCAACTCAATAGTTTGGCCAGTTAAGACTGGAGCAGTACCTCTGTAGGCAAGCTGCTTCGAATTGTCCATAGCGTACAATAAGCCTGGGAAGCTTGCCAGCACACCACCAGCGGCTATGCCATGTACGAATCGCCGGCGCGTTGGATTAAAAGTAGATATAGGATTTATAGGTAACTTCAATGTCAACACTCCAATACAACAATTTTGTGAAAGATTAACTTTTCGTCCCTGTCATCCGGATGACCAAAACATTACAAAAACGTAATCCTTGTGTAATCCTGTAGTCGTTATTCACCTAATAAACTAATTAGAATGTTGTTCAAGGGGGTATCCATCTATGCGATTATTGTTAGTGGAGGATGAGGTCAAAACAGGCGACTACTTACAAAAAGGACTAAGCGAAGCCGGGTTTCAGGTCAATCTTGTTCGAAATGGCCTAGATGGTCATCATTTGGCAATGACAGAAGCGTTTGACTTGATCGTTCTGGATGTTATGTTGCCGGATGTTGACGGGTGGCGCATCTTGCAGTCGTTACGTGAAGCAGAATGCCAAACGCCGGTACTATTCCTTACGGCTCGTGACACGGTGGATGATCGCGTTAAAGGCCTAGAATTAGGCGCCGATGACTATTTAGTTAAGCCCTTTGCCTTTGCCGAACTTCTAGCAAGGATAAGAACATTATTGCGCCGAGGCATTCCCTCAACTTTTTCTGAGCTTCTTAAAGTAGCTGATCTGACTTTAGATTTACCTAAGCATCGCGTTACGCGAGCAGGTAAAAAAATAAATCTTAGCCACAAAGAGTTTTGTCTTTTAGAGTTATTGGCACGTCGCCAAGGTGAGGTTCTACCACGCTCTTTGATTGCCTCTCAGGTATGGGACATGAATTTTGACTCTGACACCAACGTGATAGATGTGGCGATACGCCGCCTGCGTGCCAAAGTTGATGACGATTTTGAACCGAAACTTATCCATACGGTTCGCGGTATGGGTTACAAACTTGACGTAGAGCCCGTCGATGAAGCCTTATAATCAAAAACCCCTTTCGCTCGCCGCAAGGGTAATGTGTTTTGTTGGCGCATCTGTAGGATTAAGCTTACTTTTAATTGGCAACCTTGTACTGAATGTGGTCGAACGCCATTTTGCCGAACAGGATGCAGAAGAAGTTGCCGTTATTAATAAGGCTGTCATAGACGTATTGCGAAATAATAACGACAACAATTTACAACTTAGTAAAGCACTGTTCGGTGCTGTCTCTGGACATCATGGCGTCTATTATCAAGTACGTAATCAACAAGGTAAGGTGGTTTTCGAAAGTGCCGGCGCAAACCTTTCAGTAGTGAAAGACAGCCTTCGCCAAGTTACAGAAATTAGTGCCGGTGACCTACAAGTCTGGCATGCGGACGATAAGACATTTCGGGGTGTCCTCACGCACAATACGATAGGGGGTCATAACTACTTGGTTATTACTGCCATCGATATTGGCTTTCACCTTCAATTTCTCCATAAATTTCGTCTAACTCTATGGTTAATAATGGTCCTTACATGGGCCGTTACCCTGTTGGCTGCTTGGTATGGCGTTCACAAAGCGCATGCACCAATAAGAAGACTTTCGAACAAAATGGGTGACATACAAGCAGATCGTCTAGATATGCGACTTGCCCCATCTTTTGTCCCATCTGAATTACAGGACTTGGTGTCTTCATTCAACCACATGATAGGTCGACTTGAGGATAGCTTTAATCAGCTATCACATTTTTCAGCTGATATTGCACATGAGCTACGAACACCTCTGACTAATCTCATCACCCAGACACAGGTTGGCTTAGGCAAGTCCAGAACACTCGAAGAATACCGTGAATTGTTGTACTCAAATTTGGAAGAACAAGAACGTTTGGCAAAGATGATTAATGATATGTTGTGGTTAGCAAAAAGTGACCACGGCTTAATCAAACTTGAACAAACACCGCTGGACTTATCCGATGAAGTAAGAGAATTATTCGGTTTTTTTGAAGCTTTGGCAGAAGACAAAAAAATCGCACTCACCAAGGAAGGCCACGCTCACCTCATTCTGGGCGATAAAGCCATGTTGCGCAGAGCAATTTCTAACCTACTTTCTAACGCCATTCGCTTTACTAAATCTGGGGAAACAGTACTGGTACGACTGGATAATCCTTCAGACCATGAGGTTTCATTGACTGTTGAAAATCCGGGGAGCGCAATTCCCGCCGAACACTTGCCAAATCTCTTTGACCGTTTCTATCGAGTCGACCCGTCCAGGGCAAGACAAAGTGAGGGGGCGGGACTTGGTCTCGCCATTGTTCGTTCAATCATCGAGGCCCATAGTGGCCGTTTAGAAGTCACATCTAAAAGCGATAAGACTGCATTCATCATCTATTTACCTACGACGATTAAAGATATTCCATGATGGTTGGGATATGTCGGTGGTTATTCCTATCAGCGACATTAAATATAATGTGATTAACAATTTCAGATACTAGATAAAGCTTCAACACTTGTACTTATTGGAGTGGCATTTTTTTACCGTTTGTAGAGCATACGAACTATATTCTGCCTTGCCAGCCTTTGTTAATTATTCTTTTGTGTTCACGATTTCCTTTGCTTATAACAAGGATTATGGAAGCCTCAGGCAGAATGATCATCCTATTAAACTTTATAGGACGTCCAACAAAGGAGCTTTAAGCAGACTGGTAAAGATAGCAATAACGGTCTTTAATCAAACTAAACATATAAGATTAAAGCTAACCGATGGCATTAATAATGTTTTCCGATAGAGGAGAATCAATGAAAAAAATCGATAGTTCTCAAGAGCAGACAAGATCACAACGGCTAAACCAGCACTGTACCTGCGTTACTCTAGATTGGTCAGCGATTATTCGCGATCTCAACAACCAATTGGGCGTTAACGCTGAAGGCATCCTGCCTAATTCAGGCATGCGCCAATTCTTCTCAAAAGCCGCGATTTTTGTTCCAAGTTCTGATCTTGAACAAATGCAGGCGATTGTTAAGGCAATCGAATCCGCTGCATCACTTACAGAATATCAGCAACAGGTCATGTCTTGGGCACCTGAGAGTGCACGGCATAATCCCGGTCCAGTAGGCGCTTTTATGGGCTATGATTTCCACCTGAGTGAAGATGGCCCTCGTCTTATCGAAATCAACACCAATGCCGGTGGCGCTTTTCTTAATGCCATTCTGACTCGTGCCCAACTAAAATGTTGTAGCGGCAGTGCACAGGCATCTTGGGCTAAAGATTTCGATGAAGCGGTCATTACGCAATTTATAAGTGAATGGCAAAGCCAGCGAGGTAGCGGTCAACCTGACCGAATTGCAATCATCGACGATGCACCAGAAGAACAACATCTCTATCCGGAGTTCAAACTCGCGCAAGGGCTTTTCATCCAACATGGCATTGATGCCGTCATACTCTCCCCAAAGGATCTCAAATACGAATCAGGAGTCTTGTATGGTAATAACCAGAAAATCGATTTGGTATACAACCGTCTGGTCGATTTTGGACTAGATGCACCTGAACATGCCGCTTTGCGCTCTGCATGGTTAGAAGGTGGTGCCGTTATCACCCCGAATCCCTATACGCACGCTCTATTGGCTGATAAGCGAAATCTGGTCTTACTGTCAGATCAACATAACCTGATAGATTGGGGGTTAAGTGCTGAAAATGCTGAACTTTTAAAAAAGGGTATTCCGCACACCATTCAGGTTAATGCATATGATGAGCAATCGCTTTGGCTGCAACGGCGACAGTGGTTTTTTAAACCGGTGGCTGGCCATGGCAGTAAGGGTGTCTATCGTGGCAGCAAGCTGACTAAAAGCACCTTTGCACGTATTCTTGAAAGTGATTATGTTGCACAGGCCTATGTGCCACCCTCAGAACGTGTTGTGATGGTTGATAACGAACGTGAAATGCTTAAGGTTGATGTGCGATTGTATACCTACCGAGGGGAGTTATTACTTGCTGCAGCAAGACTTTATCGAGGTCAAGCTACCAACTTACGTACACCGGGTGGTGGATTTGCACCTCTACTTTTACAGCAATGTTAGATGAATCTGTGTTCTTGGTGTAATCTGTACTTAACATTAAGTGTGGATATTAAAATTCAATTTAATCATATGGTTACTAGGTTTTCAACATAGAAAACAGGAAAATAATAACATTTGACATGAGTTAATATGGGAGAGGATTATAGGGGTTACACTCTATAGAACATTGCCGTTCAAAGCTGGCTGGCAAAATTAAAGTTAAAAACCCCCGGTGACTAAAAGCCATCAGGGGCTTGTTTTATTATTTAGCCGTTAATTTTTTTGTTATTTAATGATTTTTCAATAAATACTAGAGATTATTTAGTAAATATTAATTAGGATTGTTTTATTTAACAGCTTTTTGCGTTTTTCTAACAAGACGACCTAATGCACCACTAGGGTCTTCGTCAACGATTTTTTGTAAGTTAGTTGCTTCGCCAACGATAACTACGCCACCCATACCGGCACCCCAGTGCGGATCGCATTTATACAAATAAACCCCCTCAACAGTAAGTGGATCACTGGTGAAGTTTTCTCCAATTTTTGACGTAAATCCTTCTGCACCTTCAGGAATATATTGTTTCACACCATCATTTGATGTAAATTCAGTATTAACGTTGTGAATGGTCATTTTTGTCCATGAAACTTGGTCACCTGGCTGGACTTTCAAAACTAAAGGTTTAAATGCCAGCCCCACAGCTTGTACCTCATGAACTTCTGCCATTGCAGCGGCAGAAAAAAGTGCTGAAGCACCTAAGATAACAGCAGTTGTTGTTTTGATAATGTTCATTAGAAAGAACCTCTCTAGTTGATTTCAAATTTCTTTTTATTGTTGAAGACATTTTTATCATAAAGAAACTGAACTACGACTGAACAACTGACTATTTTCGCAATGAAATAGTTAATAAATATTCATCATTCTGATTAATATCAATGTGATATGGATTGTTTTGTCAGTGATAAAACCCACCCGAGCTAGACTAAAAGCATTTTTCAGTGCCGACTATTAACTGGGTGTAAGCGGCATGCACTGCCTTAACTTTGTGCCGAGCTGTACCCTTGACCCCCTCTTTTGTCCCATCTGAATTACAGGACTTGGTGTCTTCATTCAACCACATGATAGGTCGACTTGAGGATAGCTTTAATCAGCTATCACATTTTTCAGCTGATATTGCACATGAGCTACGAACACCTCTGACTAATCTCATCACCCAGACACAGGTTGGCTTAGGCAAGTCCAGAACACTCGAAGAATACCGTGAATTGTTGTACTCAAATTTGGAAGAACAAGAACGTTTGGCAAAGATGATTAATGATATGTTGTGGTTAGCAAAAAGTGACCACGGCTTAATCAAACTTGAACCAACACCGCTGGATTTATCCGATGAAGTCAAAGCGTTGTTTGGTTTTTTTGAAGCGCTAGCAGAAGACCACAAAGTCGCACTAACCATAGCTGGTCAAGCATGACCAATTCATGGCGATAAAGCCATATTGCGCAGAGCAATATCTAACCTACTTTCCAACGCCATTCGCTTTACTAAATCTGGGAAAAGAGTACTGGTACGACTGGATAATCCTTCAATCGAAACATTGACTAGGTTTCTCCGCTCATTTTCTTTCAGAAAGTATCATCGGCTAATATCCTTCTTATGAAAGTTTTAGAAACTTACTGTAATAGCTCCATTTTAAAACGGACACTGGGTTGACATGGCTATTTAGGATGCAGATTGTCTATTACATAATGATGAATATGCTGTCGCCCAGATAATGCTATGTGCGGGTGGTTATCAGCTAGATCATCATGTCTATGTATGAACTTTTTAGAGTCATTTAATGGCCATAACCTGATTGCTGAAATGAGCGCAATCAATGCAAGGCTGGCAAGAACAACCAAAGTTATCTTCAAACCGGCAATCGATCCAAGCCAGCCAGCCAGCGGATAGGCAACGAGCCAACCGGCATGGGATAAGGAGAACTGGGCAGCAAAAAGTGCGGGTCGGTCCACCCCAATGGATGATTTTATTAACAATCTGCCGACGGGGGTCTGTACAGCCGAAGAGCCAATGCCAAGCAAAGCCCAGACCGGGATCAGCCATTCAAAGCTGTCTATAGCGATGGCCAAAAGCATTCCTGAAATGAGGATACCCGCTCCCGTTAACATGACCCGACGATCCTGCCATCGCTTGAGCAAAGCAGGTAAAGTCAACGCCGCCAACATTGAACCTCCACCAAATGCCGCAAAGGCCATTGCCGTATGCTGATCTGTCAGGCCGAAGTGGCCCTTCACCAGTACCACAGTGTTAACGATCACCATGGCACCGGCCAAGCTGACAACAAAGTTTAACGCCATTAGTCCCTTTAACCGGGGCGTTGCAGCAAAGATTTTGAATCCGCGCCGGGCACGCTCATAAACGCTGCGATGCTTCTCCGGTTTGACACCTGATGGAATAGCTACAGAGACTACAAGCAACGCTGAGGCGATGAAGCCAATAACGGTTCCCGAGAATAGCCCATGCCAACTTGTAACCAGCAAGAAAACTGCTGCCAGAGCCGGGCTAATGAGGTTTTCCAAATCATATGCAAGGCGGGACAGCGATAGAGCCTTGGTGTAATCATCTTCATCCGGAAGCGTATCCGGGATAATCGACTGAAAGGTTGGGGTAAATGCTGCAGAAGCAGATTGAAGTACTGCGATCAGCACATACACCTCCCAGACTTCGGTAACAAAAGGCAATGCAAGCGCTGTTACAGCACGAACAATATCCAACGACACCAGCATCGCCCGGCGTGGGACGCTTTCCGCTAACGCCGAAGCAAGCGGTGCGATCAATACATAAGCGATAATCTTGATGGCCATTGCCGTGCCCAGCACCTGGCCGGCATCATTACCGGCCAGATCAAACGCCATAAGAGTAAGTGCAACAGTTGCCAAGCCGGTTCCCAACAAGGCAACAACCTGTGCGAAGAACAGGTGCCGATATGTGCGATGCATCAATATGTTAAACATGGTTCACCTTAATTTTATGAATATTGGCAATAGCTTTAATTGTTCATAGTGGTCAGTGTTTAAGCACAAATGCGTCCCCAAGACATTGCAGTATGTAATTCGGGTTCTACCTCGTTTCCACGGACGGTTTAAAAACGGTTGATAACTTCATATCGTACTTAGCAACTCTTCGTCTCATCCGAGGATTATGAAAACGCTCAATATAGTCAAATAAATCAGCTTTGGCAGAATCCAAGGTTGGGTAACGCATTCGGTTTGTCCGTTCTCTTTTGAGTACACCAAAAAAGCCTTCACAGGCAGCATTATCGCCACAATGACCGACCGCACTCATCAATGTATTTTTACTAAGCAATCGCTGGTAATCGCCGCTTCTGAATAGACTGCCTCTATCAGAATGTAAAATAACAGGCCCACTTCCCTGGCGTTGCCAAACAGCCATTTCAACGGCGCGTAATACCATCTGTCGATCTTGCCGGTGATGCATTGACCAGCCAATCACCAGCTTGCTGAACAGATCGAGTACAACACACAAATATAGCTTGCCTTCGCCTGTTTTGATTTCAGTGATGTCGGTGACCCACTTAGTCTCTGGTTCCAGAGCCATGAAGTCTCGCTCCAACAAATTATTAACACCAGGCGGTGTTAATAATGGCGGTTTCTTCTGTCCACGTTTCTTTTTTCTCGGCCATCCCTGAAGTCCGGCAACCGTCATTAAACGTGCAACCCGATTTTTGCTGGCTGTTTCACCTTCAATTGTCAGATCTTCATGCATTCGCGGTGCACCCAAAATACCGCCACTATCTGTATGAAGTTCACGAATGCGCGTCAGCAATCGATTGTTATCATTCTGTCGGTCACTCGGTAAACGTGCTTCCCAGCCGTAATAACCGCTAGCGGAAACCTCCAGACAACGACACATTAAGCGTACGGGAAACTCGACGCGACACCGTTGGATCGCCTGATACTTCAGGACGACTCCCTGGCAAAGAACGTCGCCGCTTCGCGTAAAAAATACCGTTCCTTCTTCACTCGCGCCAGTTCACGTTTAAGAAGGGCAACTTCTTCATCTCTGGGACTACCTGTACCATTAAAGGCCTGCTGGCCATTCTGATCTGCTTCACGTCGCCATCTCGTTAGCAGATTTGGAGCAAGCCTCAGTTTTTGAGCAATCTGGGCACAGCTAAACCTGGCTGCCGGGTTTATTCAACAGCACCACGTTTGAACTCTGGACTGTATTTTCTTCTCTTCGACATAAACATTCCTTTTGCCCATTATCAGGCTTCTTTGAAGTGTCCGCAAAATCGGGGTAGAGCCCCAATGGATAAGGCACCCTCTACGTTTTTAAGATAGTTTGCAAAGAATTCTGCTTCTTCCAATGTACATCTCTTCACATCCAGTGGATCTGCTGTGATTCCCATATAGGTTTTACGGTCAACAGTCGGGATATCACAGTAAACAGGCGGGTCTATATAAACCGATTTATCTCTGCACACAACATATTCGTTATTATCTTGTTCCGTTCTTAGAAACAACTCTGCTTTGTCAATAAAGATCAGTATGTTTGCATAGGCAACTTCAGCTGATTCGCCTATCCTCTCAAAGTATTCTGCCTCTCTTGATCGTTTCGTCATTTCATATTGTTTTTTAAACTTTTTGGCATCTTCATAATGCTCACTCATTGATGCTTCATCGAGAGTATCTGGGCTTTTATCAGGTTCCATGAGGCTCTTGAGAAAGTTAACTGAGCGAGATATCGCCTTAACCTTAATCATTAGCAGCACTAATGAGAGTAGAGCAAACAAGGTTCCGATCCTTACAGCAAATATATCTGCTGACATGGCTCCATCAAATGCTACCCGCTTATCTTCATAATAATAGCCAGTGCCTTGTAGAATCGTTTCCAGGTAGAACCTGGCATAGTTACTAGAGCTGTGTGGAGATACCAGTTTGACATCATCTGATGCGAGTTTAGGTATCACAATTTCTTTTTGCTCAACATAGATCATGGGTGTGCCTTTACCCTCAAAAGTGACAACCTCTTCACTCAAAGCGGGTCTACCCTGTTCATTTAGAATCGGGAATTTAGCGGTCACCGGGACTGTACGATTTAAAGAACCCAGATCAGAGATGCTTTCAAGCCTTGTTGGCTCTGGAATATAACCAATAACTCTTTCTTCATAAGCTACTGTCTGTGTGGTCACTTCTACTGTCGTAATAGGTGTACTAAGCCAATAAAGTCCAAACAGGACATAGCCAGTGACCAGACCAATTCCAGCAGAGACTTCATTAACAAAGCTCAGATTCCTTTCAATCCCACCAAACCATTTTCTTTTAATCATTTTCTGGTCTTTATTTGCCTGGCATATACTGGCCGTAATTGAGACTAATTAATCATCACAAGGTCCGAATATTTCAATTCCTGAACGAGCTGTTAATGGTAATTGGCCGCAGTCTTCTATATCCGAGCGTCTTAGTTCAAAGCTATCCCCTGTTAAGCTCATTTGATAAAACGAAATGTCACGGGGTTTAAGTGCATTGATAACAGCATGAATGACAGATAACGAGCATCGTAGACCAAAGATAATTTCCACTAAACATAGAGGAGAATCTTGTATGCCTACTTCTCCTATTAATCGCCACTCTTGTTCATATTGCCAAGGTTCAGCTTTACGTAAGAGTGTGTTTTGATCTAAGGCTTTCTGAGCTTGTATATCATGATGTAAAACTGCTTTAGCAATTAGACTGGTCTTGATTGTTCTTGCACCTCCATAAAGCACTTTATGAAGTGATGGTTCAGGGTTTCTATTTAATGAATAACCCACACAAAACCCTTTATGCTGGTCACCATAATGACTCCAGAGTAAGGGGTTAGAGTACTCAGCTGAAAAGCAGCATATACCACGGTTATTTTGCTTTAAAAGTTCGCTATGTATTCCATGGTGAAACATCCCACATTCCGCCTCTTCAACCGAGCAAGTGTAGTCCGGATTAGTAGCGTAATGCTCAATCCTTCTTAGTTCATTTTCGGATGACTGCTGTGCTTGTTCTTTAGCATGTGAGTTACTAATTTTATCGGTGAGATTGGTTGCTTGAAGAGAGTTTGTTACTTCTTTTTCGACTCTTTTCTGTATTAATGAGCTTAGTATTTGTCTTAATGTTTCTCTATCTGAGTCTCGCTCTACAGCTGGATTACAGTCCAGTGGGTCATTAAAATTTGTAGGATCGGAAAAATATAGCTGGTCATGGCATAAGGCATCAAGGGAAAGGGCATTGAATGCTTGATATCGATAAATGATTTCAGGGTTGCTTTCTCTCATTCTAAATCCTTTAATCCAAGATATTCCTTAAAAGCCTTGATATGCCTTGAGTACAGCATTTTATGATAGCTGGAGCTATTACTTGCTAATAAAAAAGCCCCTACCCGAAGAAGGTAGAGGCTTTACTAAATCCCAGTAGGAATTAGCTCTTATGCGGTTCTGTCACTATGTTTGTCTTTGTGCTTACGCTTCTCATCTACTCTGGTTGCATAGTTACCAAGGCAAATGAAAAACGCTAAAATTAGAACAGCACCTATTACTAATTCCGGCTTTATGTATTCTAAAATAGTCATCATTCATTTCCTCTGTCTCTAAACTTAATACCATAGTAAATCAAAACGCCTCCCAACAATATAGCAATGAAAGCGCTAGCCAGTGATTCACCACTATTAGCAAATGCTAACCCGATGAAACCTGCAGTAATGACATTGGTGCCTACCTTAATGGAAGCTTCACCTGCGTCTTTCCTCATAGACATTCTCCGAAAATAAAAAAGGGAGAATGCCCCCTGAAGGGAATTCTCCCTTCAGGGTTGAGGTTAACTGCGTCCGTAGAAGCAGCAACATTATGTAAGATACCAACCGTAGTCAGTATCCGTTGAGCACAGCGTTAAAGCAGCTGTGGCACTTCAGGTACTTGAGTAATCAAGTACGCAGAATCAATGACTTAATAATAACATAATCCGCTTTTTACAGCATCTCTTGGCCTCCTGTTCATACTTGCGTGATCACAAAGCTGGGATAACCTTAAATCTGGTATTCAGCCATAGTGAGTTAGTGGAGAATTAATGAAAGAACTTGAAGAACAATTTAGCTTTACACCCGCCAGCACGTCCCCCTTGGACACAGGTAAATATGTGTTGATCAGCAATCCATCTATCTCGATACACGACTCCACCCAATACGGTGGTGGTTACGCCCCAGGTGTCGATAATGGCGATGGAACGTTCACTGCCCATATAGCACGTGACAACCTCATTGATGCTATGCAGAAGTGTATTGAAATTGCAGTTGCAGGTGAGCCAGGAAAAGACAGTAAACCAGTTAAGAAGAATGTGCCGATTACCATTATCAAGCGAGTGATTACCTTCTCCCCTGCCGGTGAGCATCCCAAAGCCAGTGTTGTTATGAAGGTGCCAGGGAAGCCAAAAATCACTAAACGCAGCAGCAGCTGTATTCACTTCGCTATCGGTGAGCGTTCGTTCATTGCAGATAAAGCGTCTTGGATGTCTCGCAAGGAAAATGGCTTTATCTATGCCTTGGAATCAGGCGTTACAGGGATTTAACTATGTCGAGAAAAACGTTAATAGAACATTTAAACAATGAGTGTCTTACAGAGACATTCACTTTTTTTGGTGTGATGGTTTGGGCTAAGCCAGATGAACTGGAAGAATGGAAAGAAGTATTTCATGTGCTGGTGGATGAAGGTGTGATTATTCCAGTAGAACAAAAGATGCTGGGTATAGTTTATCGGTATGTAGGTGAATTTGACGCGGAGTTAATCTAAACATAACTAAAAAAGCCCCACCCTGTGTACGGCATAAAATGTTCTTTTATAGGGATAGTGGTTATGAATGTTACTAATACATAAAGCATCTTTATATGGTCATTTAAGTGTGCTATATTGAGCTAATAGAGGGTAGCTGGTTTGGTCAAGGAAGCCTGATCAGTTAAGGAGCAAAAAACCATGATGGGCTGACTAGGCTGGTGTGATAAGCGTAGTCAGGAAGAGGAGTAGCGGAGATGAGAAAGGTAAGTGCCGTCTTGTCTTCAGTGACTATTGGTATTACAGAGCTTAAGCGTAATCCGATGGTTGTTGTCGACGAATCAGATGGGGAAACTGTTGCTGTTTTAAACAGGAACAAAGCGGTGTTTTATGCGGTTCCCGCGGAAGCGTATGAGGCGATGATGGAGCGGCTGGAAGATGCAGAACTTGCTGCCCTTGTGCGTGCGAGGGAGCACCAGCCTCGTATAGAAGTGGATTGGGATGACCTATAGTTTAAGATTTACTGAAGATGCCAAGAAGGAATGGGACAAGCTTGATGCGGGGATCAGAAAGAAGCTCGCAAAAAAGTTGAAAGATCGGCGTGAAACACCTCGGGTACCGTCGGCGAAGCTTACTGGAATGAAAGATTCATACAAGATAAAGCTTAGAGATGATGGTTATCGACTGGTCTATACGGTTGTTGATGAAACCATCACCATCGATGTAATTACTGTTGGTAAGCGGAATAAAAACTTAGTTTATAAGAAAGCGTTAAAGCGAATAGGATAAATTAAGTTTATTATCGGTGTCACATATACTTTAGGTCGCGCTGTGAATTTCTATTTTTCCAACATTCTAATAGTCTGAGTTGAGCTGCTGTAAGATTATTGGAAAGTTTGTCTAGAAGTAGATTGAGTTTGAGCAGGTCTTGAGTTTCGTTGAGCCAATCATCCAGAACGATAAAGTTTGCTTGTCTGCCTCTATGCAAAGTATCAGCTAATAAATCCGCAATTGCTCTTGGATGAGTAGCTGCATATGCTTCATCCCCATCAAATTCAATGCCGAGGTTCTTTAAAGCCTGACTGCATTCCTCAATGCCATTACTCTCATATAAGCTATTTGTATTTATTTCGGCACCAATGCCAGCATAGAAACCACGCGTATAACCATTTTCAGAAAAAACGCTTTGAAAGTGCCAATCACCCGAACCGGAAGGTGAAGGGAGATTAAGGGCTGCTAGCCCGCTCAAATAGAATTTTGCAGAAGTTTGTTTTAGGTGAATCAAGGGATATACCGACCACTACTTATATAATTCAATTCATAAATAATCACCCCTTACGGGGTGCTATTCTGAAATTAAATGATTTAGGGTTTTCAGGTCGCTCTTCGCCAGCCTAATAGTGCCTCTTCGCATTTTGGATTGCGCAGGAATGATGTCATGGGGATCGGTTAGCACTCGGTAAATGTCTACAGTTCTTCCATCTTCTAAAGCATCTTTATCAGATTTAAGTAATACAGGCAGGCTCCCTGGAAAAGGCATGATACCCACCCACTAGAATTGCTTCATCATCGTTGGTTGGGAAACGACAGGTTTGCATCAATACTTCCCAGCGAGCCTGTATCCATGCACCTCTATCGCTCTTTCTTTGAATTTCTCTAGCATCAAATAGCCTATCGGATAGTTTTTTTAATTCATTTTTATCCACTAGTTGGATGGATTCCGCCATACTTTTAAGACGTTCACCGACATGACCCAAATCTTCAAAAACATCCACCGAAGAATGAACCTCGTACTCATATTCAGCCAGAGACATCAGGTTTTGACTTCCGATTTCGTTAATTTTAGATATAGCTTCATTTCTCTGGGCATGAAGTAATGAGTTCTTTTCAGAGCGCTCAATAACCAAAGCGTCAGCAAGTAAGTGCTATTGCTGGGCTTTGTTTTGCTCTGAAATTGCATGCCCTGCAAAAAATCCTGCACCATCACCAAATACACTGCTCAGAACTTACTCCGTTTTAAACAGTTATCCCTGATTTTCAGCCGTAATGGGTTCAGTCAAGGTAATTTGTTGACGCTTATGTTCTTCATTTATCGCAACACGCCAATGTACTTGTCTGCATCCTAATTAATTTTCTATTTTCGTTCAATTTAAAACCATATTATTTCTGTGGCGGACTCGCTTTTAATTCACTGATCAAACTTTTCTGATATCTATGAATTGCCACTCATCAATTCGATGGCCAAGTGTTTGAAATGAGCTATCAGTAGGTATAAGTTCCACTGGTTTATTGCATCGTTTCGCTGCCCCTTGATACTTCTTCGACATTGAGATTGCTTCTTCAGCACTCCCAGTTGTTTCCAAAACAAAGCTACCCAAAATGATGTGGGTCTCGCCCGTATACGATCGCGGGAAATATACAATCGTCTCGGTTGACTGAGCCTGGTCTTTTAATGCCATAGGTGATTGTAGTGCGGCTGACATACTTACATCTCCTGTTGCATTGAAAAGTGAGCGAGAGACATAAGTCTAGGATGGACCATGAATAAGCCTTGTTCGATTGTGACAACGGGCTTAATAATTTCAGCCTTCACCAACTCGGTTAGCTCTTTTCGGATATCCTCTATGGAACGTTTCGCATCTCGCGCCAACTCATCAGGTCTAGTGATTGCGAACCCTGTGTTTGGGTTGGCTTTGTCACTGAGTCTATTTAGGATTTCTATAGTGGTGGTGTTTAGCTTGTCAGCTTCACCATTAGAAGTGATAAGTGGTAATGCGATATCCCAAGGGTTTTCGTGATTCATGGTCGTTTCCTTTGTGGTGTGAAGATTAACAATAATTAAATTAAGGGCAATCAATAACCGGATACTGGTGGTAGCCGGTTAATCATTTCGTCCGATATAAGCACTAGAAATGGATTCACGACTGTGGCCAAGGTTTTCAGAAACCATTAGCCTGGCAATCCGCTCTTCAATCTTGTCGATTTCCCGTGCTAACTTCGGCACATCTTTCACTGCTGCAGGGTGGCCGGTTGTTCGTTCATACAGTCTCTGTGCGTAACCGTGTCTCAGGCCGTGCGGTGTAATGCCCGTTTCCCGCGAAATTCCATTTCTATTCATGACCCGGTAATAATGTTTGATCCAACGCTTTGGGTCGGAACGTCTGGGAATCATGGATTCGTTAATGTCGTAGCAGTAGCTTTGCAGCTCTTCCAGGTATTGACGTTGTTCTGCTGATTCAACAGGTAAGGTTCTAGGCCGACCACCTTTGGTGCCGCGTCTTACATGGATGAACTGACCTTCACGGTCATAATCCAGGTTTGGCCTGAACAGCATGGATTCTTTGGCACGAAGTCCAAACAGATGAGCTAGCTTCAGCTGTCTACCGCAATATTTGCAGTCTTCTTCAACTTTTTGGATTACATCGTTAATGTCGAACTTGTCATCCCAGCTTTTATCTTCTGTAGCGACATATTGACGTTTCATTAATTCGGGCTTGGTAAATAGCTCTTCATCAGATAAGCCTTTAATCACAGCCTCTTTGCCCATCCACCCCAAAAAGACCCTCAAGATAGAAACTTTTTGGACTACAGATGCGGGCTTCAGGTCTTCCCTGGCTTCCCAGAAATGTGTCAGGGCTTTTACGTGCTTTTGACGAATATGGGTTGGCAATGTAATCCGATAGCCCAGGTCATGCAGTGTCTGCGCCATAGAACGAATTTCATTAAATCTATTTGCCTTTGTTTTTTCTGCTACAGGTTTTTGACGCTTGGAATGCGTTGCATTGTGTCGATAAAGAACGTGCTGTACGTTGTAAACAAAGATGGTTCTCACCGTCCAAGGTTTACCGTGCCTGTTCAGGCGACCTCGCATTTCAGGTGCAGCAAATACATAGTCCCCCTCCGTCACAGTCAACGGCGGTTGAAATGGTTTATCTAATGGTTTTCCCATTTTTTTAATCTCCAGTTTTAATCAATTTTTCATAAGCAGTTTTTCCTCTCTAGTCACTCGTTAAAATCATCATTAGTTATCAATCAATACCCATACGATAGGGAACTCTCATCAGGTGCAGCTCTTAACTGCGGCTAATTCTTAAACGTGAGTTATATCTTTCATGGAAGGTTTTGTTCAGACCCGACATGACGCTGCTATCACTGCAAAGCACTAGTAGATGTTCGACCTACTCCTTTACAGAATCTTTGATGATAGCCAGCCACCTAGTTCATCTCTGTCACAGATTTACATGGTGTTCGGTTGGTTTTTGATACACACAAAAATACGATCGTGATTGAATTTGTTCCCAATAATCCCCGCCAGCAGGATGCTCGATCACGTTATGTCCGCCCTAGTAAAACGCTGCTCCGACAACAGACTTTGTTTACATCAGGTTTATGGCCAATCTTTTTGTGGTTTCGTATGGTTTACAGTCAAACCGTAGTTCGCTGTACTTCGATTGATGCGTGTCTCCATAGAGACAGCCCTACTTGTTGGACAGTGATCGCCGTAGCAATCCGATTAATACCGTGTCCGTAATGATTTTCAGACATAGAAATCCGTCAACATGCGTTTTCAGCATATTTACAGCTCTTTTTGTCTTTTTTTGAGTGGGCAACGTTCGGTGAACGTAGCTTAGAGAGAGCCATTTTTGATGCAGTTGGCTTGCTGCTCTCTTCAGACCCAGAGGGCCCTGTTGAAGATTGGGCATATTTTCAGATCAATACCCCCTAGTCTGTCAAGGATTTTGTAGTACGGTTTTTTCCCAAAGTCTGGAATAAAGTTCTTATCTGAGCTGCATCGTCTTGTTTCGACTGTGGTTTTTGCTCTGGTTTTGCCCCTCAGTCTCCACGGCGTTTTTTTCCAATGCAACTTAGGTGCATTTTTGAGAAAACTGACAGATTTTTGTATTGATAGCAGTTTAAGTGTCACGGGCGTGTCATGCATGACACTTTTCGCTTAACTTGTGAGGGTATTCAGCTTATAAGTCGGGCAATTTTGTTATCTATGTGTCACAGACGTGTCAGGCGTGACACATTTGGGTTGATTTTATAGGTGCGCCCGAGGTAATCTATATTTGTCCGTCAAATCTGACGCTCCTGCGCATAACTTCCACGGAAGTGTGCATCAAAAAAGGCCTACTTCAGGCCATATTTCAAACTCAATCTATCGCGTGCTTAATTCAAGGCTCCAGATGCCTTTGTGTGCGCGTTTTTCTATATTTCCGTGGAGGAACGTTCGTGAACAATATTAAACCTGTAATTCGTGCTGTAGACGTTGGCTATGGCAACACTAAATTTATTCGTAACATTGTTAATGGTCGTGCTGAGGCAGATCACTTTCCATCAATCGTTAACCGCCCCAGTGTTAACAAGGGCAGCTTTCAAGAGAGTCCTGATATCTACCAAGTCGTCGTGAACGGAAATCGCTATGAAGTGGGGCCTGGTATTGATGCCGCCCTTGAAGGTGGGGTACGTATCATGCATGAAAACTATATTGAGACTGAAGACTACATGGCGCTGATGTATGGTGCTCTCACACAAATGGACGTGGATGTTATTGATTTGCTGGTTGTGGGCTTGCCTGTCGATCTTATGGGAAGCAAGAAAGCGGTGTTAGAAAAACGTCTTGTTGGTTTGCATCGGGTTGGTACTCGTGACGTTCTAATAAAAAAGGTCAATGCGGTAGCTCAACCTTTAGGTGGTTTTCTGCATTATGCATCAAAAGCTAAATTGCTAGAGGAATTGAGCAGCACTAGAAACTTGCTGATTGATCCAGGCTTTTTCACTGTCGACTTTCTGGTATCGACGGGTTTGAGAGAGATCAGTGGGAAAAGTGGCAGTCATCCAACTGGTATGAGTGCTTATCTAAAAGCCGTGGCTAAAGGCATTAGTGAAGACCTTTCAATCAATTACGACAATATCTCGCATATTGATGAAGGAATTCGTAAAGGTCGCTTCCGTCTGTATGGCCAGGATGTAGGTTTAACGAAATATCATCAGACAGCACTGACTGAAATAATGCCGGCAGTGGACGCTATTTCAAATAAAGTCGGTGACGGTCGTAGTATCGATCAGATTATTTTGGTAGGCGGTGGTGCCAATATATTTTTAGATCCAATTAAGAAGCTTTTGCCAAAACATCACGTTCATTGTGATGAGCACTCAGTTGTAGCAAATGTACTTGGCTTTCAGAAAATTGGTGAAGCATGGTTTGCCCGGAATCATCGTGAGGTAGCGTAATGGCCAACTCAATCAGAATGAATCAAATAATCAGTATGGAAGAAGATCCAGAGCTGTTTGATTTTCTTAAACGATTTTCAAAAGGCAAGCCATATCAAGCTCGAAAGCTAATGCTATTAGGTTTGGTGCAGCTTGGAAGGTTAAATGGAGGTGAGGCAATTACCATGAGCCATCATTACAGCGATAAAGATATCGGTAACGAAAAGGATGAGTTTGATCTCATCTCCGATGCAGGCGTTGGTGATTTATTTTGACAGTCCCTAATACAAAAGCCCCAACCTTATTGCAAAGGTAGGGGCTTTCTATTATCTCCGTGGAAATAATCTCTTAACAGGGTTTTTAGTCTTTATGGTGCTTTTTGTGTTCCTGATAATAAGCAATCGAGAACACTATAGCGCACACAAGAAAAATGATGCCAGAAGCTATTGTGAGGTTCATTTTTCCTCCTCCTTCGTTTTAGGTTTTTCAGAACCTGGTGCCTCAATTATACCAAGGAGCCAGGTACATACTGAAAACATTATTGGCCAAATAAAATCGCTAAATGATTTGTCATTGACCAGCACACTAATCAAAGCAGCAAGAAATACAGCAATAGCTATTTTCCTGATGTCATCTTGTACCGCTTTAAAATTAAGCCTCATAGGCACTCTCCAAATAAAAAAGGGAGAACGCCGCCCCTGAAAGGAGAAACATTCTCCCTTCAGGGTTGAGGTAATCTGCCACCTTAGTGACAGCTACATTTTGCAGGATACTAACCGAAGTTAGCATCTATTGAGCACAGCATTTAAGCGGCTGTGGCACTTCAGGTACTTGAATACTCAAGTACGCAGAATCTCTAGTTCAATATTACGCTTAACCGGAAATGATGGCAATTTACCCCTTGAGTACAATCACTCTATCAGCAGATATGCCTTTAATCGGTCCCTCATCTTGTATGGCCCCTATTAGACGCAGCTCGTTTAGAAGGTCTGAAGGACTGTCCGTATAGCTTCTGAATGTAGTGGGGTATTTCACTTTTATGGTATTGCCTTCCTGCTTGGCATATTCGGACGTGATACGTTTCTTTTGAATATCCACCTTGAGTCTGGCCACAAAGTTTTTCGCAGTGATTTCGTCATCATGCTCTGGCGGATAATCATCAATATTCTGTGGTGGTTCTTCCATCTCAGGTGGCATGGAGTCTATTGGATTTGACGGTATAGGCTCTACTTGAGCGTGACTGCTTTGTTTCGGAGCTGGTTCTTTTGCTGCTTGTTGTGGTTTAACAGGCGTGGTTTTAATGACTTCACCAGTTTCTTTGTCAATCTGCTCACTTGATGGGGCCGGATTGTCTCTGGGTTTGTTGGCGTTTTCGGCTTGGATCAGTGCTGCTTCAAAAGAGATTTCATCACGCAAAGTCGATGTGGCTCTGACAATGATCGAGTACAACGGATTGTCTTGGATTTTATGTCAGAATTTAGTGACGTATTTATCAGCTTAGTCAGGAAGCTATACGTCATGTTAGTGTACAGGCTTTGCACTGCCCTACTCCTCACAAAACTTCTTACCCCTGCCTACATCCGTGGACCCAGGCTCCTCATTTCACGCGCCCATTTAACAAAGTTATATTTCTGAATTCAATCCTTATTTTTACAAACCGTATTAAGTGTGAACTGGTTCTCACAAAATGTATTTCACATTTTCTTCACATATATAGGTAGGGAAGTTGTACTTTTTCGACATTGGAATTTCCTAATATTTAGCTAGCAGGAACTAAATGCGCAAACATTTTTTTGCACATAGGAAAAATTCACATGTATTCAGATACCTACATCACAATCGTTATGGCTACCTTATCCTGCCAGCTTACTCAGTTTTGTCGACATTTTCCATCTATGACTAACCATGGATGGTGTATTCTGTTTACTATAATAGATAGCTATCCGATAACTATTAGATAGCTATCGGATAACTAAACGATATTAATAAGCTAGCTAGTATTTGCATATAAAGATATCTAAAAGATATCAGATAGCTATCGAAATAATGTTGTTGTAGTAGTAATGGATAGCTATCGGATATCTAAATAATATTAGATAGCTAGCCGGATATTTAGTGGATATCTATTTAGATATGATTTAGAATCACGGGCATGGCTAGCTATCTGCTATCTAGATAGCTATCAGATATCCGTTTTTATAATGAGGAAATTGCTTATGCCTACAATTGTTATGGCAAGCTCCAAGGGTGGGGCAGGTAAGACTACTGCTGCCGTTACTTTGGCTGGTGAATTAGCGCGTCAAGGTTTAGAGAAAGGGGTCAACATTGCATTAGTTGATGCAGACCCAAATAAACATAGTGCTAAATGGGCTAAGAAAGGTGGTTGCCCAGAGAACCTGACTTTGTATGAATCTGATGAGGCCAGCATTATTGATGATATTGAAAAGGCTGAACAAGAAAACGCTTTTGTTATTGTTGACCTTGAGGGTACTGCAAGTATCGCAGTGGCAAATGCAGTGAGTAGGGCAGACCTTGTTATTATTTTATGTCAGGGTTCGCAGAATGATGCTGATGAAGCTGTAAAAACAATTAAGTTATTACGGCAACAAGGTAAAGCTTTCCGAAGAGATATTCCATATTCTGTGCTGTTCACACGAACAAGTACAGCGATTGTGCCTCGTACCTTGAAATTCATTGTCAGTCAGTTTACAGAATCCGGCGTGGATGTTTTCAAGGTCTCGTTAATAGAGAAGGATGCCTATAAAGCTGTACATTCGTTTGGAGGAATAGTTAACAATCTCGATCCTAAAGACGTTTCTGGTATTGAGGTTACTGCTGCTAACGCTAAGGCTTATGCTGAAGAAGTTAAACGTAAGCTTAAAGAGATATTGTCAGGAGGTAGTGATGGCTGAACGAGCTGGATTAGATTTAGATGATATCAATGACGATGAAGTAGATATTACGTCATTAACTGGGCCGAAGAATCCAAAGCCAAAGGTTGATCGAAAAGAGTTAAATAAAGTATCTGAAGGCGCTGGTTTTGTGAGTCGTCAGGCTCCAAAGCAGAGGAGAAGGGGAGGGCGTACATCTTATACTCAACAGAAGAACTTCAAGATGCGGCCTGATATGCCGGAGCTATTTGCTGATGTCGCTGATGGACTCGGTGTTAAGGACTATGAGTTATTAGAAATGGCTATCCAGGCTTTCTTAACTAAGCAGAAAATGAAGGAAGAGTTAGACAGATTTAAAAGTATCATCGAATAAAATTCTAATGAGGAGAATGGTAGAAAAGCATACATCTACCAATACTGAACTGATCGCTTATAAGGGCTGTTTATACAGCCCTTTTATTATTGTGAATATCTGCCTTTCTTTTGATTCCATGTTTCTCGTTGAGATATTCAACATGTTTGATGTCAGTCGCATCGGTTTCTGGAAGTCTATACACCTGCAGCTGGCCAGCAAGACGATATACCTCATCTTTCGATAATGCATCGCGAGGGAATGACTCGATATATCCACGAAGCTCATTACTTTTAACTACACCGGTAGGGCGTTCTGATTTGAACTCTGCATCACCAGAGAACGACACTACGTTGATCATATCGTCATACGAATAACCAGTGATGGCCTCAACTGCTTTTAGGTGGCTGAAGTTCTGCCGGATAGGATTCTGGAAAGTATGCTTATCAAACGAAGTATATTGGTACCAGTTTTTTGAATCAGCAGTACCCACAATAGAACCACGATAGAATTTTGTCTCGATGACAAATAAGCCACGGGATGAAATTAGAATGTGATCAACCTGGCTTGTGCCTTCACGGTTGTTTGTATCTAAGACGGGGAGGGTGACGTTGGAAAGTAGGGCATAGTCATTGTCTGACAATGATACGTTCAATACGTCGTTAACGATCTGCTCTCCAATATGTACAGCATATTTCCTTTCCTGGTATTTCTTAGAGGTAAAGAAGCCACCAGCAAATCCCAGTACAACCAGAAGTATAATTTCCATCACTTGTTCCTATGTTTCTTATTCCTTATATATATAGATAACATGGAAGCTAATTCACGCAAGTGGCTGGAGATGTCATTTATGCAATAGATTTACCTCTATATGAAATGACATTGATTGCTGACGCTGAAGCTGTAGATACTGCTGTTTTTGGAAGCATGCGTATTCTACCGCCACGATTAAACGTACCTGACTCAATCAACAATCTTAGGTTGGCTTCATCGGTACATTCAAAGTTATCATTGCCCGTTAAGGTGTAAACATACATTCCGGACATAGGACCTCTTTGATATTTGTATGGGTGGCAGGTTTCACCTTTTCGGTTACGTCCGATAATATCTTTTAATAAATCGACCATAATTAACTTTTTTTTGGTTAGTGAGCTGCAATTGCAGAATATTAATGAAATGTGTTGTTACCGTCTTGGGCATCGCCGGTCACTGAGTTATTAGTCAAGTCTGATCTGACAAGACCTTCTGTAGTGCATCCAAAATAGTCCGCAAGTGTTTCGATGAGATAGTAATCAATATCCGTCGTAAGACTAGTTTCAATGAGTGAGAGCTTGGCCGGCGTAATCCCAATCATAGTTGCGAGGTCGGTTGAGGTGAGTTTATGCAATTTTCTAAAGTAAGTGACGTTGGTGCCAAGGTATAGTTTTTTTCCTGTCATCGTCGTAACTCCAGTATCCAGTCATAGAGAATTTACGTTTCTGACATTGTTTATCAATTTCCTATGAACATCCAGTATTTTGTCATCACAGAAAGTTGCGTTAAGTGGCCCAGTTCAGAATTTGAATATTGAAAGAGGACAGGTATAACTTCTTTTTAGACAGTATTCGCTTTTTCCTATTGTTTGGCTGTTAATTATCTGTTTTATGTCTGTAACGATCTATTTTCTAAAAATAACATTTATGCAACCTTATTCCAGTAAAGTTG
>Ga0207883_1000049_pt1 | contig 85025 bp, 72 predicted proteins | sample MalvirmetaMSP109_FD_184229 | JGI IMG/M metagenome (GOLD analysis project Ga0207883, IMG submission 184229) | Marine viral communities from the Deep Pacific Ocean - MSP-109 (SPAdes) | ecosystem: Environmental > Aquatic > Marine > Oceanic | place: Pacific Ocean | collected 2011-05-21 | reverse complement strand
GGCTCGGGTTCCGGCCCGGGTTCCGGCCCGGGTTCCGGTTCGGGTTCCGGTTCGGGTTCCGGTTCGGGTTCCGGTTCGGGTTCCGGTTCGGGTTCCGGTTCGGGTTCCGGTTCGGGTTCGGGTTCCGGTTCGGGTTCCGGTTCGGGTTCCGGTTCGGGCTGGGGCGCAGGCCGTATCAACCAGGTGTCGGGGTCGTAGCCGCGCTCCGCGGCCTCGATGGCGGATACAGGCGCTTTGCGCGAACGAGGCTCCCAGTCGCGGTCAACCAGCGAGGCGGGAACAAGGTCGTCGTCCCGGTCGACATAGCTGCCGCCGGCTGCGAACTTCGACCATTTGTTGCCGCTTCCCGCCACCCCGCATCCTCATCACGGTATCCTGCGGCCTAGGAGACACTATCCGGCACGTCGGCGCAATGCTCAGTCCGGGGCATGGGCGCCGCAGGGGCGCCCGGCACGCGGCACTCGGGGTCAGAAGAATTTACGCAGGGTGATACCCACCGTACGCGGCTGGTTGTTGCGGTAGGCCAACCGGGCGCGCCCGCCGCGTTCGCGGTCAAAGGACAACTGGGCGTTCTCATCGGTGACGTTATTCACGTAGAACACCGCCTCGAAGGTTTCCCAGACAATCCCCGCACTGAGATTGAGCTGCTCGTAGGCGTCCAGCTCCAGGTCAACCGCTGTCACCTCGTTACCCGTTGCGCCACCGAATGGCAGACCGGAGACAAAGTTCCCCGCGCCGTCCACCTGGTCGCTGGGTTGGGTGAAGCGATCACCCACGTGCTGCAACACCGCGGACACATACATTTCATCCGAACCGAAGGCCTCGACCGGGAACGTATACGTCGCTGACGCCGACACCTGGATTTCCGGCACCGAGGCCAGGCGGTTGCCGTCCTCGACACCACCCAGCACATTCCCTGCGCTGTCAACAACGGTGGAGTCGAACTCGGCTTCCAGTATGCTGCCCGAGAGCGTCAGCATCAGCAGCTCCATGGGATAGGCCACCAGCTCCCACTCCACGCCCAGGGTGTGCGCTTCCGGCACGTTGAAGCTGATGCGCGACGAGCAGGAGCCGGCATCCAGCGTCACCTGCAGGTCCTCGATATCGGTGTAGAACAGCGCGGCATTGAACCGCACCTTCTCGAATTCACTCTTGAACCCCAACTCGTAGTTCCAGAGCGTCTCATCCTCATAGGACTGGAAGCTGCCGAAGGTCTGCAGGTCGCCGGCATCGCACAGGGGCACGTTCAGGGGGTCGTTGACCCCGCCCAGCCGGAAGCCCTGTGATGCCTGTGCATTCACCGTCATGTCGTCGCTGACGTCGTAGCTGACCATGACGCGGGGATTGAAGCCGTCGGAAGACGTGGCGTCCACCTGATCGTCACCATTGGAGAACAGCCCCCCCGTGGTGAAGCGGCGCTCTTCCTCGAAGTCGTAGTAGCGCCCGCCGAGGGTCAGGCTGAGGCGATCGGTAACGTCGAAGCTGGCCTCACCAAACAGCGCGGTCTGCTCGATATCGTAGGGCAGATCGGAATTGTACGGCGAATCGGGTCCGTAGCCGTTGCTGACCGCTGCGGCTGTGCCAGCACCCAGCACCTGATCAGTCACCGCATCGTAACCGGGGGTCGGCAGACGCTGCGCGTAGGTGCGCTCGACGTCGGAATAGAAGCCGCCGAACACCCAGTTGAAGGGGCCGTCGCTGTTCGAGGCGAAGCGCAGCTCGTGGGTGACCTGCTGCAAATCGGTGGTGTCGCGCAGATTGGAAGGCAAAAGTACAGCAGATTCCGGGAATCCCAGGTCTACCGACACCGAGCCGGACAGCGCACTCGCGTCCCGACTCGCGAGAATCTCACGGTCGACATAGCTGCCGGCGTAGGTGATGTCCACCGCATCAAGACTCCAGTTGACCACCAGGTCGGCAATCATCGTCTCGTCCTCGAAGGCTTCGTCGAGGCGCAGGAACTGCTGGCGCTCGCCGAGCTGCACCGGCGGGCGTGTGGTGGTGTAGGGGTTCGCAAACAGGTTGTACACCTCCTCGCGATTGAAGCCGTCGGTTTCGATTTTCTGGAACACGACCCGCGGCGTGATCGTGAGGTTGTCAGTGGGCTGCACTGCCAGGGCGATCCGGCCACCGTAGCGGCCACCACTGTTGACGTCCTCAGTGACCGCTCCCCCCTCACGCAGGGCATCGATCCAGCCGCCGTATTCTGTGCCGTAACCCACCACCCGCAGCGCGGCGCGGTCATTCATGGGAATGTTGATCATGCCTTTGACATGGCCGCCCATGTCGCCGTCTTCCACGGTATTGAGGTTGGCTTCCACCGAGCCTTCCAGTGTTTCAAAGTCCGGCTGGTTGGTAATGAAGCGGATGGTGCCACCCACGGAACCCGAGCCAAACAGCGTGCCCTGCGGGCCGCGCAGCGTTTCCACGCGATTGAGGTCGTACAGGTCGAGGTCGGGTGTGAACAGCGAGAGCGAGATCACGGTCTCGTCGAGGTAGACACCCACCTGCTCCTTGACGCCGGGCTGGTCGCGCACCACCTGCCCCGCCGATACCCCGCGAATGGAGACCTGGCTCTGGCCCGGCCCCAGATTCTGGATGGCCAGGCCCGCCACGTTACGGGACAGGTCTTCCAGTGAGGTCGCTCCCAGGCGGCGAATATCGGCTTCTGACTGGGCGTTGATCGAAAAAGGCAGGTCCTGTGCCGAGGCCTGACGCTTGGTGGCGGTAACCACCACTTCTTCCAGCTGTGCCAGGGCGGTCAGGGGCAGCGCGCCCGCCAGGGCGGTTGCGAGGACGGTTTTGCGGAAAGAGGGCATAGCGTGCTTCCTTCATTTTTAAGGGTATGCGCCAAGTCTAGCCGCTGACCCGCAAAGTTGAAGGCGAGTGGAGTGTAACAATTTCACGCAATTTTCATTGAGGGGCTCCGTCTGCGGGTCGCGATGCGCCGATCAGCTCCGGGATGGTTGCATCGCGGCGCCCCTGGCGAGCCAGGTCATCGGCGATGGCCTGCAGCGAGGGCCCGGGTTGCGGTGTGACGCCCTCGGGGCGCAGTGGCTCGCCGCATTCGCTGCAGGCCAGCAGGGGGCGGGTGACCTTGCCGCAGCTGCGATGCACATAGGCCAGGGGCACCCCCTCTTCCCCCGTCATCCAGTCATCCCCCCACCGGGCCAGGCTCATCAGCACGGGATACAGGCCGAGACCTTTCCGGGTGAGGCGGTATTCGTGGCGCAAGGGACGCTCGTTGTAGGGCACCTTGACCAGGACGCCCTGCTCCACCAGTTTCCCGAGGCGTTCGGAGAGCCGGTGCCGCGTGATACCGAGGTTGTGCTGGAACTGTTCGAAGCGTCGCGTACCCAGAAACGCATCACGCAGGATGAGCAGCGTCCAGCGCTCACCCACCACTGAGAGCGCGCGCGCCACCGAACACAATTGCTGATCAATCTCCGTCCAACGCATTCCCCTTTCCCCCTGCAGGCAGTGCAGTTATGATCCAGCCAACCAGCGGTGAGCATAAACGACCGCCCCCCGAACGCCAATGAGGATATCCCATGACCCAGGGCATCGGTGGCTCAGACGCCACCCAGGAACTGGCACGCCTGCAGGATCTGAGCGCAGGTGTCGCGCCCATCCAGGACGCAGAATTTGCCGCGCGTTTGCAGCGCGCGCAGCAGCTGATGCAGGCGGCCGGGCTGGACGCGCTCTATCTGAATGCGGGCACCAACCTGCTGTACTTTACCGGCACGCGCTGGTCACCCAGCGAGCGAATGGTCGGGGCGCTGATCCCGGCACAGGGCGCGCCACGCTATATCGCACCCGCCTTCGAGCTGGGCACACTGCAGGGCTTCCTGCGGGTACCCGGTGACGTACACTGCTGGGAAGAACACGAAAACCCCTACCGACTCTGCGCACAGTTGCTGGCTGACCTGCAGGTGAAGACGCTGGGGATGGATGAATCGGCGCCGTTCTTCATCGCCGATGGCCTGCGCCAGGCCGCACCTGCCTGTCGCATCCAGAGTGCGACGCCGGTCACTGCAGGCTGCCGCATGCAGAAGTCGCCGACCGAGCTGGCGCTGATGCAGCGCGCCAAGGACATGACCCTGGAAGTTCACCGCGCGGTGGCCCGGATTCTGCGCCCCGGCATCACCACCGGCGAGGTAACCGGGTTCATTCACGAGGCGCATAAACGGGTAGGCGCCCCGGCGGGGTCGTATTTCTGCATTGTGCTGTTCGGCGCGGATAGCGCGTTTCCCCACGGAGTCGCCCAACCCAAGGCCCTGGAAGTGGGCGATATGGTATTGATCGACACGGGGTGCCAGTTGCACGGCTATATCTCGGACATCACCCGCAGCTACGTGTTTGGCGAACCCAGCGCGCAGCAGCGCGACATCTGGAACCTGGAAAAGGCGGCACAGCAGGCGGCCTTCGAGGCAGCCCGTATCGGCGCACCCTGCGGCAGCGTCGATGACGCCGCGCGCGCCGTGCTGGCCGCGGGAGGCCTCGGCCCCGACTACCAGCTACCCGGCCTGCCACACCGCACCGGCCACGGTATCGGCCTGGATATTCACGAGTGGCCCTACCTGGTGCGCGGCAACAGCACACCGCTGGCGGCGGGCATGTGTTTCAGCAATGAGCCCATGATCTGCGTGCCCGGTGCATTTGGCGTGCGTCTTGAGGATCACTTCTACATGACGGAAAACGGGCCGCGCTGGTTTACCCAGCCGGCCCGTTCCGTGGACGACCCTTTCGGGTCGTGAGCATAGTCGGCCCGTCGATCAGCCGAACTGGTTCATGGTGTTGTCCTTGCCGCCCGCCTTCAGTGCGGCTTCACCGGCAAAGTATTCCTTGTGGTCATCACCCATGTTGGAGCCCGCCATGTCCTGGTGCTTGACGCAGGCGATACCCTGACGGATCTCCTTGCGCTGTACGCCCTGCACGTAGGCCAGCATGCCTTCCTCGCCGAAGTACCCCTTGGCCAGGTTGTCGGTAGACAGCGCGGCCGTGTGGTAGGTGGGCAGCGTGATGAGGTGGTGGAAGATACCTGCTTCACGCGCCGCATCCGCCTGGAAGGTCTGGATGCGACGATCTGCCTCGACGCCCAGTTCCGTGGCGTCGTAGTCTGCGCTCATCAACTTGTCGCGGTCGTAGGCTGAGACATCCTTGCCCTCTGCGCTCCAGGCGTCGAACACCTGCTGGCGGAAGTTCAGGGTCCAGTTGAATGAGGGCGAGTTGTTGTAGACCAGCTTGGCGTTGGGGATGACCTTGCGGATCTCGTTGACCATGGCGCCGATCTGCCCGACGTGCGGCTTCTCGGTCTCAATCCACAGCAGGTCGGCGCCGTTCTGCAGGCTGGTGATGCAGTCCAGTACGCAGCGCGCCTCGCCGGTGCCGTCCTTGAAGCGGTACAGGCCGTTGGGCAGACGTACCGGACGCACCAGTTTGCCGTCCTGCTTGATGATGACATCGCCCTCACGCACGTCTTCTGCGCTCTCTACCACGTCGGTCTGCAGGAACGCATTGTACTTGTGGGCCAGGTCACCCGGGTCACGGGACACGGGGATCTTCTGGGTCAGGCCGGCACCCAGAGAGTCGGTACGTGCCACGATCACACCATCTTCTACGCCGAGCTCGAGGAAGGCGTAACGCACAGCGTTGATCTTGGCGAGGAAGTCCTCGTGGGGCACGGTGACCTTGCCGTCCTGGTGGCCGCACTGCTTGGCGTCCGACACCTGGTTTTCGATCTGGATCGCACAGGCGCCGGCCTCGATCATGCGCTTGGCCAGCAGATAGGTGGCCTCCTCGTTGCCGAAGCCCGCATCGATATCGGCGATAATCGGTACCACGTGGGTCTCGTAGTTGTCGATGGCCTGGACCAGCGCCTTCTCGCGCACCTGGTCGCCGGCCGCACGTGCCGCGTCCAGGTCATGGTACAGGTGGCCCAGTTCGCGGGCATCGGCCTGGCGCAGGAAGGTGTACAGCTCCTCAATCAAGGCGGGCACCGAGGTTTTCTCGTGCATGGACTGGTCGGGCAGCGGGCCGAATTCGCTGCGCAGGGCCGCGATCATCCAGCCTGACAGGTAGAGATAGCGTTTTTTCGTTGTGCCGTGGTGCTTCTTGATCGCAATCAGCTTCTGCTGACCGATGAAGCCGTGCCAGCAGCCCAGCGACTGGGTGTACTGGCTGCTGTCCGCATCGTACTCGGCCATGTCGCGGCGCATGATGCCCGCCGTGTAGCGTGCAATGTCCAGGCCGGTACGGAACCGGTTCTGGTGCTTCATGCGCGCGGCGTATTCAGGGTGGATATTGTCCCAGGTGCCACCCTGCGCAGCGCGCAGTGCGGCAAAGGATTCGACGTCTTTCAGGTAGTCTGACATGGCGGGCCTCTGTGTTGCGAAGTGGGTACGGGGGGCATCTTAGCCAGAGGCCAGCCATAATTGAAATAAATAGAAAGTATTTTTACTATTTGTTACGTGAATTACAAAACCACAGCCGCTCACAACTCCCAGCGGTTGCGACGCAACCAGACACAGCCCCACAGCAATCCGGCAGCGACACACAAGCCGGCAAGCATGGCCAGCAACCCACCGCCCTGCCAGGGAAGCCCCTGCAGGAACAGCCCCCCGCTGGTGCCGTCAGGCGTCAGACGCGGCATGCGGCCCCATACGGACTCGATGAAGGTCTGGGAGCCGAGCAGCACCGCTTCCAGGGCAGCAAGCACCACCAGTGGCGTCACCGCGAGCAGAGTCGGTGAGCGGCGCGCCCCCGCAGACGCCAGCATCAGCCAGGCGTACAGCGGAAGGGACCACAGCGCGTTGGCCAGCCAGCCGCCCACCTGGTCCAGCAGCCAGTGACCAATCTGCACATTGGCGAGCACCAGGCCCAGCGCATCGACCTGCACACGGGAGGACAGCACCAGGGCGACCAGCAGCATCGCCCACTGGGTGAGCACCGAGGCGACAAGAAATATTGCCGGCGCCACCAGCAGGGCCACAGACAGCTTGGCCAGCACGTCCTCCCATGCCGACACCGGCATCGACTTCCAGAACAGGATACTGCGATCCTTGCGATCCACATACAAGCAGCCCTGCAGGTAGTTCACCGTTACCAGCAGCAACACCAGCAGCATGATGCCGTGGATGCCATAGAGCAGTGGGTGCAGGCTGGTGACCGGTCCGCTGGATTCAACGTCGTCCTGATCGGACGCAGCGGATGACTCGTAGGGCCGGAAGCGCCAGTCGGATGAGAAAGACCAGAGCGACTCGTCTGCCAGGTCCGGCGCCGCTTCCACCTGGTAGTCGCGACGCAGCGGTTCCAGCCCGCCAGCCAGCGACTCGGTGCTCTCGGTGACAAGCTCTGCGACCCGGTTGCCGTCCTCGTCCACGGTCATGCGCAGGTTTACGCTCAGCCCGTCTTCATCCTGTGCCTGTGAAATGACATCCAGCACGATCTCGCCGAGGTTGCTGAACTGGTTGGCAACAAACAGCCCGGCCAGCATCAGCAGCGTCAGCAGCACGGCCACCGCAAACGGTGTCCATACCAGTGACACCCGGTACTCGCGTAATTCGCGCCTGACCAGCGAGCGCCAGCGCTGGCTTCTGGTATCAGTCATGCCCATTGTCCTCACCCACCTTAGCCACAAACAGGTCTGCCAGTGCTGGCGTACACAGCTCACCGAGGGGCGCCAGCAGCTCCCGGTTCACATCCTCATAGATCAGCGCCCGCCCGCCCAGCAGTGGTCGCTGCCCCAGGTGCGGTATCGCCGCCGCACGCGTGGCGGCCTCCCCCACCGCCCGCAGTTCCACATAACGCTGTTCCAGCGCCAGCATGGAGTCACAGAGCAGCGTGCGGCCGCGGTTCATGAACATGGCATGGGTGAGAATGTGTTCCACTTCTTCCACCTGATGCGTTGAAATGATGATGGTGCGCTCTTCATCAAAGTAGTCGTTCAGTAACTGCTCGAAGAACTGCTTGCGAAACAGGATATCGAGACCCAGTGTCGGCTCATCGAGTATCAACAACCGCGCGTCAATTGCCATGACCAGCGCCAGGTGCAGCTGCACGGTCATGCCTTTGGACAGCTCTGCAATGCGTCGCTGCAGTCCAACCTCGGTGCGCGCCAACAGCCGCTCGGCATGTGCACGACTGAAACGCGGATGCACACCCTCGGTGTAGTCCAGCAGTTCCCGTACCCGCATCCAGCGCGGCAACACAGCGGTATCAGCGATGAAGCACACATCCCGCATCAGCCTCGCCTGCTCGCGTCGCGGATCGAGGCCGAGCACCGAAAGCTCCCCCTCGCAGCGGGTGAGCCCCAGCAGGGAACGCAGCAAGGTGGTTTTTCCGGCCCCATTTGGCCCGATCAGGCCCAACACCGAACCCGCTTCCAACTGCAGGTCGACGCCCGCGACGGCCTGCTGCTCGCCAAACCGGCGCTGCAGCCCGCGCGCTTCAACAACACGTGTCATTCTGTTTCCCCCTGCTGTAGCAGGCGTTGCGTCACCTGCTGCATATCCAAGCCCAGGTTGCGCACCCGCTCAGCAAATGCCGGCAGCTCCCTGGCAAAAAAGTGCGCCTGTTCATCCGCGGTCAACGTCGCCCTGGCACCCACCGTGACGTACATACCCAGCCCCCGGCGCTTCTCCAGAAGCCCTGTTTCCACCAGCTCCTGGTAGGCGCGCGCCACGGTCAGATGATTGATCCGGTAGTCGCTCGCCACCTGGCGCACCGAAGGCACCGCAGCGCCCTCGGCGAAGGAGCCATCCATGATGCGCTCCACTACGAGGTCACGCAGCTGCCGGTAGATGGGTTGTTCATCGTGCCACTGCACGCGGCTATTCCTGCTTTAACTCGCCGGAGCCGATCACGTTCTCATCGACATCGGGCGTGCCGGCATAGTGAATATCACCGCTCCCCATGATGGTCGCGTTAAGGCGCGCACTGGGCCCCAGTCGAACACCGCCGGAGCCAATCACACTGACATCCACGTCGCTGGACGTGAGCGCGGAGAAATCAACATCGCCCGAGCCTACCACGGTGACGGAGAGCACTGTCGTGCGCCCCCCCTCAGTTGCGGCGATATCACCAGAGCCGTTGACAACAGCCTCGATCGACTCTGCCTGCAGGGGGCCCAGGAAAATGTCCCCCGCCCCAGAGAGGCGCAGCTGCAACGCCTGCAGTGCCACCTCTGCCACCTGCACGTCGCCATCGCCGCGCATGAACACTTCTGCGCTGTCGCCGCGCAGCGCAAACAGATGCACGTCACCTGCACCATCCACCCGCAGCTTGAAATTCTCGACCCGCAGTGCTCGCACAAATACATCACCCGATCCAGCCACCCGCAGGGACTCGAGCAGAGGCAGGGTCAACTTGAACTGGACGCCCGGCGTGGTCTGTTCACTGTTCGCCGGAACGCCCAGAATCAGTGTCTGGCCGCGCACATGAAATGGCTCGGGACTCAAGCGGGCCGACGCGCCCCGCACCAGCAGCTCGGTGGATGTACCCTGGCTGATCTCCACATCAACCTGCCCCTGCACCTCCACCTGGCGAATATCCAGGCCGGTGACACGCAGGACATCCCGGTCGTCACCGGCAATACCCAGCGCCGGAAAACCGAGCAGCAGACAGATTGCGGGCACCGCACCCCGCGCCAGTGCAGCAGGTAGCGTGCACACCCGACGGTAGAGAGCACAAGACACAGTAAGCATGACGCTTGCCTCATCGATATAGTGTTATATATAACTATAACACCTAATCCATGCACTGCAACACCTTTTGACACGACGGCGCTTCAGGGCGTGGTCACCGAACAATCAGGGGGGGTTGGACTGCCGGGATCAGACTGGCGGCAGTCCCTGCTGCATATTCCCGGCAATCGCCGCCGCCACGCGCTTGGCGCGCTCCGCGCCAGGGCCCGCGAATCCGGCATCGACGGTTGCCGTGAACAGCGCCAGCCAGCGTTGGAAATCGGTGGTTTGCAGCGGTTGCCGGGCGTGCAGGCGGCGGTGGATTGCCATGGTGTGACGGCGGTAGCCCTGTTCGCCCAACAGCAGTTTGCACCAGTAATCCTTGATGTGGGGCAGGTGGACGTCAAGCTCTATCTGAGCGACATCAAGAAAAATCGGCGCCAGCACGGGGTCTGCGAGCACCTGCGCGTAGAACTGGTCTACGAACCGTTCGATGTTGGCGCGGCTGTCCAGATCCGGTTTCGCCATGGCCTCCGCGTCAGCGCTTCTTCTTTCGGTCGTTCTTTTTCACGTGCGCCATCAGGCGCCGTTTGCGCTGCACCTGACGCTGCGTCAGCTGGTTGCGCTTGTCGGCAAACGGGTTGTCACCGGTGCGGAACTCGATACGCACCGGCGTACCGCTGAGCTTCAGCTCACGGCGAAACACGTTTTCCAGGTAGCGCTGGTAACTGTTGGGGACATTTCCAGTCTGGTTGCCGTGGATGACAATCAGTGGCGGGTTCTGGCCGCCGGGGTGGGCGTAGCGCAATTTGATACGGCGCCCGTTCACCATCGGTGGCGCGTGATCAAACACCGCCCCTTCCAGAATACGCGTGAGCTGGTTGGTACTCAGCTTGCGCGTGGCCGAAGCGTGTGCCCCAAGGATTGACTTGTACAGGTGCCCCACCCCCGTGCCATGCAGCGCGGAAATGAAGTGCGTGTCCGCATAATCGGCAAAGATCAGGCGCCGGCTGAGCTCATTGCGAATCCAGTCGCGCTGGTGGGTTTCAATGCCGTCCCACTTATTGACCGCCAGCACCAGGCCGCGGCCCGCTTCGATACAGTGCCCCAACAGGTGCAGATCCTGATCGACAATGCCTTCGTGGGCATCCATCACCAGCAAAACCACATGCGCGTCATCAATGGCCTTGAGGGTTTTCACTATGGAAAACTTTTCCACCGTCTCGCGCACGTTCTTGCGCCGGCGCACGCCGGCGGTATCAATCAGGGTATAGCGCTGGCCGTCGCGCTCGTAGTCGATATAAATGCTGTCGCGGGTGGTACCGGGCTGGTCGTACACCACCACCCGCTCCTCGCCGAGCAGCCGGTTGACCAGCGTCGACTTGCCGACATTGGGCCGCCCCACGATGGCGACGCGGATACTGTCGCGGCGATCCACCGCCGCCGCGTCCTCGGCCTCGTCCTCGGGAAAGGTGGCCAGGACATCATCGATCATCTGCCGCACGCCGCGGCCGTGGGTCGCTGCAATGCCATGCAGGTGCTCAACACCGAGGGCGTAGAAGTCGCCGAGGACGACATCTTCATTCAGGCCATCAATTTTATTGACCACCACGTGAAAGGCCTTGTTGCGCTGTCGCAGGTGGCGGGCCAGGGCCTGATCCGCGGGGTTCAGACCGTCGCGGGCACTGACCAGAAACAGCACGGCATCAGCCTCCTCGATAGCGAGCAGTGACTGGCCGGCCATCTGCGCCTCAATGCCCATTTCGTCGCCGCTGATACCACCGGTATCAATCACGATGAAGGGCCGCGAGCCAATACGTGCTTCCCCGTATTTGCGATCCCGGGTGAGGCCCGCAAGGTCGGCGACCAGCGCATCGCGGCTGCGAGTCAGCTGGTTGAACAGCGTCGACTTACCCACATTGGGGCGGCCGACCAGGGCAATTACCGGGATCATGGCGGCTACCTGGAGGTGGTGCTGAGTTCGTAAGCCTGCAGCTTGCCACTGTTGCCGAACACATAGAGCACGTTGCCATCGCTCAGCATGTCGGCGCGAACGCCATCGCTGTCGGGCCGGAAACGGCCCACAATACTGCCATCCACCTGCGACAGCAGATGAACATACCCTTCAAAATCCGCGACCGCCAGGTAACTGCTCACCGGTGTCGGACGACCCAGCCCGCGCCAGCCCAGGGCATCCTGAGTCCAGCGCTGCCCCTGACCGGTGCGCAGGAAGGCGATGACGGTGCCGTCTTCGTCCGAGACGTAGACGTTGCCGAAGCCCTGCGACACGCCGGAGACCGACGACACGGGCCGCTCCCAGAGCTTGCGCCCGCTGTTGGTGTCGATGGAGACGACGAAACCCTGGTAACTTGCCGCAAACAGTTCATTGCCCAGCATGGCCATCGTGCCGTCGACATCGACGATACGCTCGATTTCGGAGCGACCCTGGGGAATCGCCACGCGAGCCTCCCACTCCACCGCACCGGTCGCCGCATCAAAGCCCACCACGCGGCCGTTGGAAAAGCCCGCGATGAGCCGGTTACCCTGCAGGATTGGCGTGCTGGTACCGCGAATGGTCAGCACCGGCATATTGCTGTCATAGGTCCAGAGCCGCTCACCACTGGCGAAATCCAGGCCGTGCAGCTTGCCGTCATAGGTTTGCGCGACGACCACCTTGCCGTTGCCCTGGGGGGGAGCCAACACTTCGCCGGTAACAGGGGCGCGCCAGAGCATCTCACCACTGCCGGCATCCAGCCGCATGACGAACCCGTCGCTGGCACCGAGGAACAGGCTGTCGCCGTATAGGCCCACGCCGCCGGAGATCGGCAGCTCGAGGTCTACGTCCCAGATACGACGGCCACTGGTGACCTCCAACGCCTTGACCTCGCCGTCCGCCGAGGCCGCGTAAATGCGCCCGTCACCCACCACCGGTTCTATGCGGTACAGGCCTTCACCCTGGCCATCACCGACACCGGTGGACCAGAGGCGCCTGGCCTTTACGGTCTGCTCAATTTTTTCCAGCTCCACTGGCTGGCGCGGATCCTCATCGTCATCAATTTCGAACCAGCCCTTGAGCGTGCTGCAACCTCCGAGGGCCAGCACGCAGAGCAGCAGGACGCTACAGCGGGTTACGGCAGCCCTCATGCCTCATCCCCCGCACTGGCGGCGGTCAGGCTTTGCAGCTTTGCTGCCAGCGTCTCCAGGTTGAGTTGTGCGGGGTAGCCCTGCACCAGCACCTGGGCCTCGCGGTAGGCTGCCAAAGCCTCCTCCGGACGCCCTGCAGCAGCCAATACATCGCCTCGCGCCATCGCTGCGGCGGCCTGATACTTGCCGGTAGATTCTGGAGTGAGCAGTGCCAGCGCCTGCTCGACGTTACCCCCTGCCGCAAGCACACGCGCCAGGCGCAGCTGCGCGACCGCGGCCGTCTCGCTGCCGCTGTCCGCCTTGCCCAACACCCAGCGTAAATCCGCTTCAGCGGCTTCCAGATCACCCGAGAGCACCGCGACGCGGGCCTGGTGCAGCGCCGCGAACTGGGCATAGGTGGTACCGGCGTAGTCGTTGCGTAGCTGGGCCGCGAGACGCTCCACCGGAGCGGTGGTCACCATGCCCTCCTGCGCCATGGCCGCGGCTTCCAGCATTTGCTGGTAGAGGTCCGAGGCACTGTCCATGCGCTGAGCGTCATACCGCTGCCAGCCCTGCCAGCCGAAGGTAGCCGCCAGCACCAGCACAATGGTCACCAGGGTAGAACGCCCGTTTTCATCCCACCAGCGGCGCAGCGCTTCTACCTGTTCTTCTTCCGTACGATACGATTCCACGATCTAGTTCCCTTGGGTTGTGGTGTCAGGGGTTCGCCTGCGTTGCAGGAACGCGGCAACCTCGGCCAGTGGCAGCGTTACCTGCTCTTCGCCCTGTTCGCGCAGCGGTTTGACAGTGACACTCGCGCTGGCCACTTCATCGTCACCCCAGATCAGCGCCCAGCGAGCGCCGCTCTTGTCTGCTTTTTTCATCTGGCTGCGGAAACTGCCGCCGCCAGCGTGTTGCACGATGCGCAGGCCCGGCAGTGCGCCGCGCAGGCTTTCCAGTGCCGCGAAGGCGGCGCATTCCGCGCTGCCACCGGAATTGACCACATACACATCGGCGGGGGCCGCGGGCAACGGTGCCGCCTGCAGCGCCTCGAGCATGAGCACGAGGCGCTCCTTGCCCATGGCAAACCCGATGCCAGGTACCGGCTTGCCGCCCAGCTGCTGCACCAGACCATCGTAGCGCCCGCCGGCACACACGGTGCCCTGCGCGCCCAGGCGGTCCGTCACCCATTCGAACACTGTCTTGTTGTAGTAGTCCAGCCCGCGCACCAATGCCGTGTTGATGACATAGGGAACGGAGGCCGCGTCCAGCAGTTCACACACGCGGGCGAAATCTGCCCTGGACTCCTCATCCAGGTAATCCGAGAGCAGCGGCGCCTGCTGCAACACAGCGCGGGTCCCAGGGTCCTTGCTGTCCAGAATACGCAGTGGATTGGTGTGCAGCCGGCGCTGGCTGTCCTCGTCCAGGGCATCCAGGTGCCCGGACAGGTAGCTCACCAGCGCGGCGCGATACGCCTGCCGGTCACTGCCGCTGCCGATGGAGTTCAGCTGCAACGCCACATCCCCGTCGATACCCAGTTCCCGCCACAGCCGCGCGGTCATCAGTATCAGCTCCGCGTCGATCTCCGGCGTGGCGACACCGAACACTTCGACACCGATCTGGTGAAACTGGCGCTGGCGCCCCTTCTGGGGGCGCTCGTAGCGAAACATGGGCCCGCTGTACCAGAGCCGCTGCACCGTGCCCAGCAGACTGTGCTGGATGGCGGCGCGCACACACCCTGCGGTACCTTCAGGTCGCAGTGTCAGGCTCTCGCCGTTGCGGTCGTCAAAGCTGTACATTTCTTTTTCGACGATGTCGGTTACTTCGCCGATGGAGCGCCGGAACAGCGCGGTCTGCTCGACGATGGGCAGGCGGATTTCGCCATAGCCATAGCTCGCCAGCACGTCGGCCACGGTACGCTCCAGGTACTGCCAGCGGTCACTTTCATCCGGGAGAATGTCGTTCATCCCCCGGATGGCTCGAATCGTTGTCACCTCTACTCCTGCTCTTTCACTGTTTGGACCGCGCGATCAGCTGCGCGTCCGCGGCAGCGCGCTGCGCCTCCAGCGCGGCCGCGCGCTGGCGGATCACCTGTTCAAGGTGATCCACAAAGTCCTGGTTGCTCACTTTGTGGTCGGGCTTACCGTCGATGTAGATCAGATTGTTGGGACTGGCCCCGGTCAGGCCGACATCCGCTTCGCGCGCCTCACCCGGACCGTTGACGATGCAGCCGATCACGGCGACGTCCATGGGGGTACGGATATCCTCGAGGCGCTGCTCCAACGTGTTCATGGTGGCAATGACGTCAAAGTTCTGTCTCGAGCAGCTGGGACAGGCGATGAAGTTGATGCCATTCGCGCGCAACTTGAGGCTCTTCAGAATCTCGAAGCCGACCTTGACCTCCTCCACCGGGTCGGCGGCCAGGGAAACGCGAATGGTGTCGCCGATGCCGTCCATCAGCAGCATGCCCAGGCCCACGGCCGACTTCACCGTACCGCCGCGCAAGCCGCCGGCTTCGGTAATGCCCAGATGCAGGGGCTGATCAATCTGTTTTGCCAGCAGGCGGTAGGCGGCGACGGCCATGAACACCTCTGACGCCTTGACGCTCACCTTGAAGTCCGGGTAGTTGAAGCGGTCGAGTATATCGACATGGTGCAGGGCGGACTCCACCAGCGCTTCCGCTGTAGGCTCACCGTATTTGCGTTGCAACTCCTTGCCCAGCGAGCCGGCATTCACCCCGATACGAATCGGTATGCCCTTGTCACGTGCACAGTCAATCACCGCACGTACCTTCTTGTCACTGCCAATATTGCCCGGGTTGATGCGCAGGCAGTCAACGCCATATTCCGCGACTTTCAGGGCAATCTTGTGATCAAAATGGATATCCGCCACCAGCGGGATATCGACCCGGGCACGAATCGCCCGGAAGGCTTCGGCGGCCTCCATGCTGGGCACCGAGATGCGCACAATGTCGGCACCGGCGTCCTGGATCGCCTTGACCTGTGCCACAGTGGCCTCGACGTCACAGGTCTCGGTATTGGTCATACTCTGCACGCTGATCGGCGCATCGCCGCCGACCGGTACCGAGCCGACCATGATCTGACGGCTGACGCGCCGTGTGATGGGAGAGGGTTTATGCATCACTCATCCTCCAGACAGGCGGTGGGAAGCGGCCTCGCCAACCTGCACCCACCACAACCCCAGAACCAGCAGCGCCAACACAGCCAGCCCGAGCACAATGCCCAGCCCTGTGCGCTGCAGCGGCCGCAAGCGGCGCGGCGCAGTATCGGCAGACTTTGCCATCGCCTGGGGCCGTCGCTGGTCGAACCCTGCCAGCACCTCAACCTCGTTCAGGCCCAGCAAGCGCGCATAGGCGCTGATATATCCGCGGGCGAACGCCGGCCGGCGCAAACGGTCATAGGCATCGCGCTCCAGCAGGCCGACGACCTCGGGCAGCCAGTGCAACCTCGCGGCCACCTCGGCGGACGACCAGCCGCGCGCCTGCCGCGCCGCCTGCAACAGCGCACCGGGCGCAACCGTCACCGGTGCCGGCTCAAGGATTTCCTTACTGCCCACTGTTCAGTGTCCGCTGGTATTCCTGGTACTCGGACGACTTCGGGTACAGGCTGCTCAGCGCAAGGGCATAACTGCTCTCCCCGTCCTTGTCACCCGTGGCCCGCGCAAGCCGCACCCCCAGCCACAGGCCGCGGGGGCTCTGGGGCCGCACTGCCGTGCGATAGGTACCGTAGTAACGTTCCGCCGCGCGATAGTCGCCATCCTCGTACTTGAGGATCGCCAGCTCGAGCAGCGCGATGGTGTTGACGCGATCCATGGACAGCGCGCGACTGAAGGACTCTTCCGCCTCTGCTCGCTTGTCCAGCTGCAGCTGACACAGGCCAAGGTTTACAAAGGCCAGCGGCCGGGCGCTGTACAGGGTGTCCTTGACGACGTAATTGAGCTGCTTCTCCGCGTCGGCGTAGCGCTGTTCGGAAAACAGGAAGGCGGCATAGTTGTTGCGCGCGCGCGAGAAATCACGCTGCAGGCGAATCGCCTTCTCAAAACTCTCCTCCGCCAGCTCTTTCTCGCCCGTGCTCTGGTAAACCAGCGCAAAGGCCTCGTGCACCTCGGCATTGCGGTCGTCAATCTTGACGGCCTGGGACAGGTTGCGCTTGGCATTTTCCCAGTCGCCTTCGCCGATGTACTGGCGCGCCAGTGAGACACGGCGCTCAAGCGCGTCCTCGGGCGACGGTGGGTTGGTATATACGCTGTCGGTTGTGGTGACGCAGCCCGCCAGAACCACGGCGGCCAGCACGGCGACCCATGCGCCGTTGAAACGCAATGCACCGCAAAACCGTTTTGTTTCCGTCGTCATCGTGCCTGAACCTCCGCGGCCTGCCCGGCCGCCCGGTAGCGCTCGCTGCGCCGGGTGCGATCCACAACCTGCCCGACCAACTGGCCGCAGGCCGCTGCAATATCATCACCGCGGGTGGTGCGCACCGTGACAATGAAACCCGCGTCCACCAGCACCTGCCAGAAACGTGACACCGCGTTGCCGCTGGGTCGCTGGTAATCCGACTGGGGAAAGCTGTTGAACGGAATCAGGTTGATCTTGCAGGGGAAATCCCGCAACAACACGGCCAGATCGCGGGCCTGGTCGACGTGATCGTTCACCCCTGCGATCAGGGTGTACTCAACCGTCACCACACGCTTGCTGTCCGCCTGCGCATCGATGTAGGCACGGGCGCTGCTCAACAGCTCGGCAATCGGGTACTTGCGATTGATCGGCACCAGCTGGTTGCGCAGTGCATCGTCTGGTGCATGCAGCGAAATGGCCAGTGACGCCTCGCTGACCCGCGCCAGACGATCCAGCGCCGGCACGACGCCGGAGGTGCTCAGCGTCACCCGGCGCTTGGAAATCCCGTAGCCGAGATCCGACATCATCAGGTCCATCGCCGCGACGACATTGTCGAAGTTGAGCAGGGGTTCGCCCATGCCCATCATCACGACGTTGGTGACCACGCGCCGGTTCCCGGCCTGGAAGGCATCATAGGACTTGATGGCCAACCACACCTGACCGATGATCTCGGCCGCCGTAAGATCGCGCTCGAAGCCCTGCTTGCCGGTGGAGCAGAAACTGCAGTCAAGGCTGCAGCCCACCTGCGATGATACACAGAGGGTCGCCCGCCCCGCCTCGGGGATCAATACCGCTTCCACCAGGCCGCCGCCACTCACCCGGATCGCCCACTTGCGGGTGCCATCCGCAGAATCGTGCTGGCTGACGATCTCCGGTGGGCGCACCTCGGCAACGCGCTGCAGCTTCTCGCGCAGCGCCTTGCCCAGGTTGGACATCGCACCGATATCGGTCACACCCGCGTGATGCATCCACTTCATCACCTGCTGCGCACGAAACTTCTTTTCCCCGAGATCGAGGAAAAACTGCTCCAGCTGCGGCTGCGTCATGCCCAGCAGGTTGACCCTGGCGGACACTTCGGAGGAGGCAATGACGGTCGCGTTCATGGGGATCTACACTGTCTCGCCTCAGCCGCGATCGCAGAGGTCGCTGGCGGCGAAGAAATAGGCGATCTCGCGCTCGGCCGATGCCGGCGAGTCGGACCCGTGCACCGCGTTGGCATCGATTGACTCAGCGAAATCCGCCCGGATGGTGCCCGGATCGGCGTCCTTCGGGTTGGTGGCACCCATCAACTCGCGGTTGCGGGCGATGGCATTCTCACCCTCGAGCACTTGTACCATCACTGGACCAGAGGTCATGAACTCGATCAGCGCCGGGAAGAAAGGACGCTCGCGGTGCTCGGCATAGAAGCCCCCGGCAACGTCTTCGCTCAGGCGCAGCATTCTGGCCGCGACCACCCGCAGGCCTGCGGATTCGAACCGTGAATAGATCTGCCCAATTACATTCTTTGCCACCGCATCGGGCTTCACAATAGACAAGGTACGCTCAACAGCCATCTGACTTTCTCCAAAGATTCCAGAAAATGATTCGGGGCCGCGTGCCCCAAGGTTAAAACCGCGCAATTATACGGGCTTTACGCCCGGGTTTCACGCGCTAAACGCGCTGGCGCAGGCCACCGATAACGTCCCGCAGGTGAGTGATGGCGCGGTCGACGTCATCCTCGCTGGTAAAGCGGCCACAACACAGCCGCAAGGTGCTGTGGGCCAGTGCCTCGGGCACACCGATGGCCCGCAGCACGTAGGACGGCTCGACACTCTCGGAGTTGCAGGCCGAGCCACTGGATAAGGCGAGCTGGCGCAGTCCCATCAGGAGGGTTTCACCCTCAACCCCCTCGATGCTGACATTCAGGGCACCGGGTAGACGCTGGTCGGGATGCCCGTTGAGCTGCACGCCACCGATAGCCGACAGGCCGCGCCACAGACGCTCGCGCAGGGTCAGCAGGCGCGCGCTCTCCACCGTCAGCTCCTCGCGCGCCAGCCGGGCTGCTTCGCCCATGCCGACAATCTGGTGGGTGGCCAGGGTACCCGAGCGCATGCCCCGTTCGTGCCCACCCCCGTGTATCTGGGCCTGTATCTGCACGCGTGGCTGACGCCTGACATAGAGCGCCCCAACCCCTTTCGGGCCATAGAACTTGTGTGCCGAGATGGACAGCAGGTCGACCGGCAGCTGCGCCAGGTCCACTGGAATCTTGCCTACGCTCTGCGCCGCATCCACATGAAACAGGGCACCGCAGGCGCGAACACGCGCCCCGATCGCGGCAATATCATTGACCGTGCCCAGCTCATTGTTGGCGTGCATGATGCTGACCATGAAGGTGTCGGGGCGCAGCGCAGCGGCGACGCTGTCGGGGCTGGTGAGGCCGTCGGCGCCGGGCGTCAGCCAGGTGACGTCCCAGCCCTGCTGCTCCAGCCAGGCACAGGTATCGATCACCGCCTTGTGTTCGATGCGCGAGGTCACCAGGTGACGCCGCCCGGTGGCGAGTGCGGCCGCGCCCTTGATGGCCAGGTTGTCTGACTCGGTGGCGCCCGAGGTCCACACCATCTCCCTGGGGTCGGCGTTGAGCAGGTCCGCAAGCTCGCGGCGCGCCTCCTCCACCGCCTGCTCGGCACGCCAGCCATAGACGTGCGATCGCGACGCCGGGTTGCCGAAATTGCCGTCCAGCGTCAGACAGCCGGCCATCGCTTCAGCGACCCGGGGGTCTACCGGCGTCGAGGCCAGATAATCGAAATAGATGGGTGCTTGCATGCTTACCTACCGGCAGACGCCGACATCACAGCTCCCGCAGTGCGACCAGGCTCTCCGGATTGATGCGCGCACGGGCATCCTGACGCGAGGAGATATGGCGCACCTCCCGGCGCTCCACCAGCGTCGCGAGGCTGATCTGGCTGAGGAAACCGTGGATCTGGTCGCTGAGGTCCTGCCAGAGGTGGTGCGTCAGGCATACCTCGCCCTTCTGGCAGTCCGCCTTGCCGCCACACCCTGTAGCGTCCACCGCCTCGTCCACGGCATCGATGATCTGGGCCACGTAGATCGCGTCACTGTCACGCCCCAGGCGATAGCCGCCACCGGGGCCGCGCACGCTGCTCACGAGCTCGCGCCGGCGCAGCCGCGCGAACAGTTGTTCCAGGTAAGACAGCGAAATCGCCTGGCGACCGGAGATCTCCGCGAGGCTCACCGGCCCGTGTTGCCCGTGCAGGGCCAGATCCAGCATCGCTGTCACTGCATAGCGTCCCTTGGTTGTCAGCCGCATGACCATACCCGTTGGCGTAAAGCCCGAGTATGCAATAGCCGACCAAATTGATCAACTTTTCCGCAGGGAGGGATTTTCGGGCTCGGGTAGGAATTTCTGCGTCTCGGTGAGGATACCGCGGAGGATATTCAGTTCCATCTCGTCCAGTCGCACCCGTCCGTACAGCCGCCGTAGGCGCACCATCAACTGCCGCGGTGCCGCGGGGTCGAGAAAGCCGATGCCCACCAGTGTTTCCTCGAGGTGCTCATAAAAGCGCTCCATATTCTCCGCCGTGCTGAAGGGCGCGTCCCACTGGTCGTCAGCGGCCGCTGGCAGGCTGCCAGCGAGATGCAGCATGCGCAGCTCATAGCAGACAATCTGCACCGCCATCGCGAGGTTCAGCGAACTGTAGGCGGGATCCGATGGGATATGCAGGTGCAGGTTGCAGCGCTGGAGCTCTTCATTGGTCAGGCCACGGTCCTCGCGGCCAAACAGCAGCGCGACCTGTTCATCGCCGGCACGGGCGGCCACTTCCTCGGCGCAGCGCCGCGGGTCCAGCAGGGGCCAGGGGATGCGCCGTTCTCGCGCGCTGGTACCCACCACAAACTGGCAATCGGCGATGGCTTCATCCAGTGTCTCGCAGACCACGGCCGCTTCCAGCACATCCAGCGCACCGGCTGCACGCCATGTGGCCTGCTCATCGGGATACTGGCGCGGCTCCACCAGCACCAGCCTGGAGAGCCCCATGTTCTTCATAGCCCGGGCGACACCGCCGATATTGCCCGGATGCGAGGTATTCACCAGCACGATACGAATATTGTCGAGATTCATGGCCCTGTCATGCGCACGCGCGCTGCCTGCAAAAGGGCGGAAGTGTAGCAGATTGCCGGTAGGATCAGGCCCTGATGTGCTGTTATAATCGCGCGCCCCAAAACTCGCCCACCCAGGACACCGCTATGGAACCGATGGTCACAATCGCGCTGCGCGCCGCGCGCAAAGCCGGCGAACAGATCGTCCGTGCCTCCGATGAGCTCGAGCGGATCGACGTGCAGGAGAAGAACGTCAACGACTTCGTCTCAGACGTCGACCGCAACGCCGAGCGCGAAATCATCTATCACCTGCGCAAAGCGTACCCGGACCACGCCATTCTGGGGGAAGAAAGCGGCTTGAGCGGCGATGAAAATGCCGAGTATCGCTGGGTCATCGACCCGCTGGACGGCACGACCAATTTCCTCCGCGGCATACCCCACTACGCGGTCTCCATTGCCTGTCTGTACCGCGGCAAACTGGAACACGCCGTGGTGCTCGACCCGGTGCGTCGCGAGGAGTTCACCGCGTCACGCGGTCGTGGCGCCCAGCTCAATGGGCGCCGTATCCGCGTCAGCAAACGCACGTCACTGGATGGTGCATTGCTGGGCACCGGCATCCCTTTCAAGGATCACTGTGACGCGCAGCTCGACGCCTACAGCAAGACGCTGGCAACCCTCGCGGGCCAGTGTGCCGGCATCCGGCGCGCGGGCGCAGCGTCGCTGGATCTGGCCTATGTCGCCGCAGGCCGTCTGGATGCGTTCTGGGAGATCGGGCTGGCGCCCTGGGACATGGCGGCGGGCGCCCTGCTGGTACGTGAAGCCGGCGGCCTGGTGGCCGACATCAACGCCTCGGATAACTACCTGGAATCGGGGAGTATCGTGTGCGGCAACCCAAAGTGCTTCAAGGCCGTGCTACAGGCCACGAAGCCCCTGCTGGGCAAATAAGGAACGCGACGCCCGGGCCTGTTTTCGGTCAGGGCACCAGTTCGTCCTGCTCCGCGCCTTCCTTCACCGGCAACATCAGGTCTTCCTTGCTGACGCCCATCAGTACCAGCACCGTGGCCGCAACGTAGATTGAGGAATAGGTGCCGATCACCACGCCCATCAACAGGGCGATGGCGAAGCCCTTGATCATCTCACCGCCCAGCAACGCCAGGCAGACCAGCACCAGCAACGTGGTCAAGGATGTAACCAGGGTGCGGCCCAGCGTTTCAGACAGGGATATGTTGATGACTTCCAGCGGGTCGGACTTGCGCAGTTTACGGAAGTTCTCCCGAATGCGGTCGGACACCACGATGGTGTCGTTCAGCGAGTAGCCGATCACCGCCAGCAACGCCGCCAGCACCGTGAGGTCAAACTCCAGGCCGATGATGGAGAAAAACCCGAGTGTGATAATGACGTCGTGCACCAGCGCTGCAACAGCACCCACGGCAAACTTGAACTGGAAGCGAAAGCCGATGTAGAGCATCACCATACCCAGCGCCATGAGCATGGCCAGCCCGCCCTGCTCGCGCAGTTCATCGCCCACCTGGGGACCGACGAACTCGATGCGCCGCAGTTCCACCGTGCCCTCAAAGGAGTCCTCCAGCAGACGCACCAGGGCGGTGCCCTCGGTGTCGGCATGCCCCTGGGGAAGGCGGATCAGCACATCACGGTCAGTGCCGAAGCTGACCACGATGGCCCCGGCGTAGCCACCGGCATCCAGCGTCGACCGGATCGCCTTCAGATCCGCGGATTCACTGTAGTGCACCTCCACCAGGGTACCGCCGGTGAAGTCCAGGCCCCAGCTCAACTGCCGCGTCGACAGGCTGACTATGGCGGCGACCAGCAGTACGGCAGACAGCGCGATCGCCAGTTTCCGCTGGCCCATGAAGTTGATGACTTTCATACTCACACTCCCCCGATGGACAGGGTTCTCACCTTGCGACCACCGTAGTACAGGTTCACCAGCGCCCGCGTACCGACAATGGCCGTAAACATCGATGTGATGATACCCACCGACAGCGTGACCGCGAAGCCTTTCACCGGCCCGGTACCCACGGCGTAGAGAATCACCGCGACAATCAGGGTGGTGATGTTGGCGTCGAGAATGGTCGACAGCGCGGCGTCGTAGCCCGAATGGATTGCCATCTGGGGACTTCGCCCATCGCGCAATTCCTCACGAATGCGGGAGAAAATCAACACGTTGGCGTCCACCGCCATACCGACAGTGAGCACGATGCCCGCAATACCCGGCAGTGTCAGCGTCGCGCCAATCAGCGACATGAAGGCGATCAGCAACACCAGGTTTGCCGCCAGCGCCACGACCGCAATCACGCCGAAGACGCGGTAATAGAGGATCATGAACAGCACGACCAGCGCGAGACCGAACTGCACGGACTTCACCCCGAGGCGAATATTCTCTGCCCCCAGTGACGGCCCGACGGTGCGCTCTTCCACAAAGGAAATGGGCGCCGCCAGTGCCCCGGCGCGCAGCATCAGCGCCAGCTCAGAGGCCTCCAGCGGACTGTCCAGACCGGTGATCTGGAACTGGGCACCCAGTGCCGACTGGATGACCGGCGCGGTCAACAGTTTGCGTTCGTCGTAGGGAATCTGGATCGCTTTCTCGCTGCCGTCCTCCTGCAGCTCGTAGCGGGTACGGAATTTGCGCTCGATGAACAGGACGCCCATGCGCCGCTTGACGTTATTGCGCGTCGCCCGCGACATGAGGGTGCCGCCCTCCCCGTCCAGGCTTATCTGTACGTTGGGGCGGCCGTTCTCGTCGAAACTGGCCTGGGCGTTCGCCACGCGCTCACCGGTAATGATGATGTCGCGCTCCAGCCACTCAAAGGAGCCGGCGCGGTCTTCGCTGCGGTACTCGAAGCGCTGCTTTTCCGACTCCGGCGCATCCAGGTTCGCCACCAGGCGGAATTCGAGGTTCGCCACCGTGCCCAGAATCCGCTTCGCTTCGGCGGTGTCCTGGATACCGGGCAGCTCCACCACGATACGGCTCTGGCCCTGGCGCTGCACCAGCGGCTCCGACACACCCAGCTCGTTGACCCGGTTACGCAGCGTTGTCAGGTTCTGTGACACCGCATAATTGGCGATTTCCGTGCGCATCTGCTCGGTCATGGAGGCAGTAATGGTCCAGTTGTCACCGTCTCCACCGCGCTCCAGCGTCAGCTCGGGGTGGTTGTCGGCAATCAGCGAGCGGGCCGCTTCGCGGTCCGCCTCGCTGCGCAGGCGCGCCGTGACCGATAGATCCCCCTCGCGGCCGACGATGCCCCGAATCCGCTCATCACGCAGGGCGCGACGAATGGCCGTCTCGTAAAACTCCTGACGGCGCTCCATGGCAGCATCGACATCCACCTCCAACTTGAAATGCACGCCGCCGCTCAGGTCCAGGCCCAGCTTCATGGGCTGCCCACCCAGGTCACTGAGCCACGCGGGGGTAGTGGGCGCCAGGTTCAGGGCGACAATAAAGCCATCTCCCAGGGCGCGTTGCACTCTGGCCTGCGCAACAAGTTGCTGCTCCGCGTCGCGCAGCCGCACCAGTGCATTGCGACCACCAGGGTCGATCACCTCACCAAAGTGCTCAATGCCGGCCTCCTCCAGCGCACTGGTGGCGCGGCTGAGGGTGCGCTCGTCAATAATCTGGGCGCTGCTTTCACCGGTGATCTGCAGCGCGGGGTCAGGGGCGTACAGGTTGGGGGCGGCGTAAAACAAACCCGTCGCCAACACCGCGAGCACCAACAGGTATTTCCACAATGGATACTTATTCAACATAATCAGGCTCTAACAGGCTACCGGGCCTCGGCGGCGGCGCCGCAGAGGGCACGTCGCCGGGAATGGAAAGTCGGTCATTATAAGGAATCAAGGGGGGGTCACAAGGGGCGACGTCAGCCGACCCAGTGACGGGCATTGCGGAACAGCCGCAACCAGGGCGCATCCTCACCCCAGTCAGCCGGCGCCCAGGAATGCTGCACACTGCGGTACACCCGCTCCGGGTGCGGCATCATGATGGTCGCGCGCCCGTCCAGGCTCGACAGACCCGCGATGCCCAAGGGGGACCCGTTGGGGTTGGCGGGGTAGCGCTGTGCCACCGAGAGGTCATTCTCCAGGTAGCGCAGGGCAATCGTGCCCTCCGCCTCACACTGTGCAGCGCCCTCCGCCTGCCCGAACTGCGCCCGCCCCTCACCGTGTGCAACCGCAATCGGCAGGTGCGAGCCGGCCATGCCCGCGAGCAGCACCGACGGGCTCTCTTCTACCCGCACCAACGCCAGGCGCGCCTCAAACTGTTCCGACCGGTTGCGCACGAAGCGCGGCCAATGCGCCGCACCCGGAATCAACTCGGCCAGCGTTGACACCATCTGGCAGCCATTGCAGACACCGAGGGTGAAGCTGTCCTCGCGGGCGAAAAAGTTCGCGAACTGGTCGCGCAGGGCGGTGTTGAACAGAATGCTTTTGGCCCACCCGGCACCCGCACCGAGCACGTCACCGTAGGAGAAACCGCCACAGGCCGCGAGCCCCTTGAACCCGGCGAGTTCGCGGGCACCGCTGAGCAGATCGCTCATGTGCACGTCCACGGGAGTAAAGCCCGCGCGGTGAAAGGCGGCGGCCATTTCGACATGCCCGTTAACGCCCTGTTCACGCAGGATTGCCACCCGCGGTCGCACACCGCGGTTGATATAGGGCGCCACAATGTCCTCGGCGGGGTCGAAGGTGGCATGAGCCGACAGGCCGGGATCCGGCAGAGTGACGCGCTGGTACTCTTCCTCAGCGCACTCCGGGTTGTCGCGCAGACGGGCGAGTTCAAAGCTGGTGCGCGCCCACAGCGCCTGCAAACGGCTGCGCTGGTCGTCCAGCACAACATCGCCAGCGGAGCGAATCACCACCCGCTCACCGGGCACTGCGCGGCCCAGCGGACACAGGCAATCCGCAAGGCCCAGCGCCGCTGCGCGCTCGCGCAGGGCAGGTGCATCAGCGGCGGCAACCTGCAACACCGCACCCACTTCCTCGGCGAACAATTGTTGCAGCGGGCTGCCGGCGAGGAATGCGAGATCGATTTCCAGGCCGCAACGGCCGGCAAAGGCCATTTCCAGCAGCGTGGTGAGCAGGCCACCATCCGAGCGATCGTGATAGGCCAGCAGCCTGCCGCTTTGCAGGAACGCCTGCACCAGCGTAAAGAACGACGCCAGATCCGCCGGCCGGTCGAGATCCGGGACGTTATGCCCCACCTGCCCATACACCTGTGCCAGCGCCGAACCGCCCAGGCGACCGGCGCCGCGGCCCAGGTCCAGCAGCCAGAGCTCCGCGTCGGCAGCGGTCGACAGCACGGGGGTGACCGCCAGGCGCACATCGCTCACCGGTGCGAACGCGGACACCACCAGGGATACCGGCGCGGTGACGGCGCGCTGCTCGCCCTCCGCCTGCCAGGTGGTGCGCATGGACATGGAATCCTTGCCGACCGGAATGGTAATCCCAAGTGCCGGGCACAACTCCATTCCCACCGCGCGCACCGTGTCAAACAGCACTTCGTCTTCGCGGCCGTGACCCGCCGCGCACATCCAGTTGGCGGACAGGCGAATATCCGCCAGCGCGGCCACCGGAGCGGCACAGAGGTTGGTGACCGCTTCCGCAATGGCCATGCGCCCGGAGGCCGGGCCATCCACCAGTGCCAGCGGGCTGCGTTCACCCATGGCCATGGCTTCACCGGCCACGCTGTCATAGGACACGGTGGTCACCGCGCAGTCCGCCACCGGCACCTGCCAGGGGCCGACCATCTGGTCGCGCGCGACCATGCCGGTCACGGTGCGGTCACCGATGGTAATCAGAAACTGTTTGCTGGCCACCGCCGGCAGCTGCAGCACGCGTTCCACAGCTTCCAGCAGGGGCATCTCCAGGGTCAGCGCGGGCAGCGACAGCGGCTGACGGGTCACGTCACGCTGCATTTTTGGCGGTTTGCCAAACAGGACAGACATGGGCAGATCCACCGGCGCATTGCCGAAGTGACTGTCCTCAAGGGTCAGGTGCTGCTCCGCCGTCGCCTCGCCGACCACCGCAAAGGGGCAGCGCTCTCGCCGGCAGATCGCCTCGAAGCGCTGCAGGTGCTCGGGTTCTACGGCGAGCACATAGCGCTCCTGGGATTCGTTGCACCAGATTTCCAGCGGCGCCATACCGGGTTCGTCATTGGGCACGTTGCGCAGGGCAAAACGTCCCCCGCGCCCGCCATCCTTGACCAGTTCGGGCAGCGCGTTGGACAGGCCGCCGGCGCCGACATCGTGGATAAAGGCGATCGGGTTGTCGCTGCCCAACTGCCAGCAGCGGTCAATCACCTCCTGACAGCGTCGCTCCATCTCGGGATTCTGGCGCTGCACCGAGGCGAAATCGAGGTCTTCGGCGCTGGCGCCGCTGGCCATGGAGGAGGCCGCGCCGCCACCCAGGCCGATGAGCATTGCCGGGCCGCCCAACACGATGAGGTGCGCGCCCGGCGCAAAAGCGCCCTTCTCGACATGCTCCTCGCGAATGTTGCCGTAACCGCCGGCGATCATGATCGGTTTGTGATAACCCCGACGTTCCATGCCGGACACGCCGGGAACATCGAGCTCAAAGCTGCGGAAATAGCCGCAGAGATTGGGTCGGCCGAACTCATTGTTGAACGCCGCGCCACCGATCGGCCCCTCCAGCATGATGTCCAGGGCCGAGACAATGCGCGCCGGCTTGCCGTAGTCCGATTCCCAGGGCTGCGGGTAGCCAGGAATCTGCAGGTTGGACACGGAAAAGCCGGTGAGACCCACCTTGGGCTTGGAGCCCCGCCCCACCGCGCCCTCGTCGCGGATCTCACCGCCGGCACCGGTGCCAGCGCCGGGAAACGGCGCAATGGCCGTGGGGTGGTTGTGCGTTTCTACCTTCATCAACAGGTGAATCGGCTCCTGGGAGAAGCCGTACTCTGCCGTTTGCGGATCCGGGTAGAAGCGGCCCGCGCGGTGTCCGGTCACCACGGCCGCGTTATCGGAATACGCCGACAGCACACCTTCACCGCCGCAGGCATAGGTGTTGCGAATCATGCCGAACAGGGAGCGCTCCTGATCCACACCGTCGATGGTCCAGCTGGCGTTGAATATCTTGTGACGACAGTGCTCCGAGTTGGCCTGCGCGAACATCATGAGCTCGACATCACTGGGGTTGCGACCCAGCCCGGTAAACGCCTGCACCAGATAATCGATTTCGTCATCGGCGAGGGCGAGGCCGAGGCTGGCATCCGCTGCCTCCAGCGCGGCGCGGCCGCCCTGCAGGATATCAATCGTCGCAAGCGCAGCAGGCGGCTGCTCGCGAAACAGCGCGCTGGCCGCTTCCAGGGTGGGCAGTACGCTTTCGGTCATGCGATCGTGCAGGAGAGAGGCCACGGCACGGCGGGCCTCCGCCGGGAGCGATGCTGGGAGCGCGAGATACCAGGCCACACCCCGCTCCACCCGACGCACCTCGGCAAAGCCGCAGTTGTGGACGATGTCGGTCGCCTTGCTGGACCACGGCGAGATAGTGCCCGGACGGGGCACCACCAGCAGCAAAGTCCCCTGAGCCGGATCCGCAGCCCCGGGGCCATCGCCGAGTAACTGGCCAAGCTGCGCCTGGCGCGCGGCGGTGAGTTCACCCGCGGTCTGCACGAAGTGCACAAACTCGCAGTGCTCAAGGTGGATGGCGGGGTCGATGGCGGCGAGTTTCTGGGTCAGCTTGTCCCGGCGAAAGGGAGACAGGGCCGATGTTCCACGCAATATCAGCATGCTGGGGCGGGCTCCAGGAGCGGCTTTCTGAAAGCCCGCCATTGTACGGGATAGAGTTGCAGGGCGTCACCGCCAATCGGCGGGCAAATTTACTCCCTGCGCAGGCGACAGACCGCCCTAGACAAAGAAGTCTGTGCTCTCGGCGCCCAACAGCACGGCGCCGAGGTTCCTGCCAAATGCAGTGGGGTTGTTCGCCACGTGGGCGCGGGCAGTGTGGATGTCCAGGAAGCGCTGCTGGATCTCACTGCCGAGGAAGACGGAGCTGCCGCCAGCCGAGGAGAACAGGCTGTCAATCACCGCCATGCAGCGCTCGATCACCAGTGAGGCCTGATAGCGGTACTTGATACGCTCCAGCACAGGCACTTCTTCTCCGGCACTGACCTGGGCCATCATGCGGTCGAAATTCCGGAACAGAATGGCCTCCATCTCGTCGATACTGGTGATAGCCGCGGCAATGCGCTCCTGGGTGCCGGTATCGCCGGCCAGTTTGGTCACGTCCCCGCTGGCCTTGCCCACCACCATCTGCCGATAGAGGTCCAGGGCGTCGCGGGCGGCGCCGATTGCGGGCGTGGAGACGACGCGCACGAACAGCTGCGCCCAGGGCAGGCGGTACAGCGGCGCGCTGTCGGCGGTGACGCCGGGGTTGGTGCCACGGAATCCGTCCTCTGCCTTGTGCGTACGGTACTCGGGCACAAAGACATCCTCGACAATAATGTCCTTGGAGCCAGTTCCCTGCAGACCCATCACGTGCCAGGTGTCCTCGATGCGATAGTCGCTGCGCGGAATCAGGAAGGTGCGGAAGCCGCCGTCAGGGGCAATGCCGCCAAGCAGTGCCCAGGTGCAATGATCACTGCCGCTGCTCCAGCCCCAGCGTCCGCTGAAGCGGAACCCGCCCTCCACGGCGGTCACCTTGCCCATCGGGGCATAGGCCGATGAGGCGCGCACATGTACATCCTCGCCCCAGACATCGGTCTGGGCCCGCTCGTCCATCAACGCAATCTGGAACGCGTGCACGGCGACAATGCCGGCAGCCCAGGCGGTGGACATGCAGTTTTCAGCAATGGCGAGGTGCATGCGGAAGAAGTCTTGCGGATCCACCTCGTGCCCCCCCCACTTGCGCGGTTGCAGGGCAAGGAAAAACCCTGCATCACGCAGGGCATCGATGTTCTCCTGCGGCACCATGCGGCTTTCACGGGCCAGTGGCGCGTTCTTGCGCAGCATATCCCCCAGCGCGAGCACACGGTCGTAGATATCCTGGGCACGCAGCGGCGGACGATGGGTTAACGGCGTAGCGGGCAGCGTCATGGGCATTTCTCCGGATTATTCGACTTTCACATAGACTACCCTGAAGTGGCGTGGTTCAAATACCCTGAATGAGTGATAAACCCGCGAGACCCTGACGGAACCTGTTCATGTCCATGGTTTGTAAAGCTTGCCAACGCTGTTCGGCCACCCCGCAGGGCGCTAGAATCCGCGCATGACCTTGCAAAAATCACTGTGGCTGCTCGCCTTCGCCACCGCCGTCCTGCTTTCCGGCTGCTCGCGTGACGATGCGCTACAGCAGGTGCTCGCGGATGGCGAACTGGTGGTCGTCAGCCGAAACAGCCCCACTACGTTTTACCTCGACAAGAACGGCGCCGCAGGCTTCGAGCACGATCTGGCCCAGTTGTTCGCGGAGGAACTGGGCGTGAGCCTGCAGATGGATACTGCCTATAGCCTGGGCGGTATTTTTCGCCGCCTGCAACGCCGGGAGGCGCACTTCGCGGCGGCGGGCCTGAGCCTCACGGAAGCGCGCAGCGCGACGTTCAACCACTCGACCCCCTATGCCAGCCTGGTGCCCCGCGTCATCTACCGCACGGGCCGGCGCAAGCCCTCGGGACTGGACGACATTCAAGGCCTGCACCTGGTGGTGCTGGCGGGAAGCAGCCACGAACAGACACTGCAGGAACTCAAGTCCGCCGCCTGGCCGGAGCTGAGCTGGGAGGCCGTGCGCGGCGCCGACACGATGGAATTGCTGGAGCGGGTAGACAGCGGCGACGCAGACATCGCAGTCATCGATTCAAATGAGTTCCGCATGCAACAGAGCCTGTATTCCCGCCTCGACGTCGCCTTCAACCTGGGCAGTGAGCAGGATATGGTGTGGTATTTCCCCCCAGGGGACGAGTACACCGCACTGATTGAGCGCGCCGATGCATTCCTCACCGCGCTGCAGGAGGACGGGCGTCTGGAACAGCTGCGGGAACAGCACTTCGGGCACAACACTGTGCTGTCGCGCGTGGGGTCGCACGTCTTTGCCCGCAATATCCGCAGCAAACTGCCCGCCTACAGCAAGCTCATTCGCCAGGTCGCGGAAGAGTACAAGCTGGACTGGCACCTGCTGGCCGCCATCGCCTACCAGGAATCCCACTGGGACCCGGAGGCCACCTCCCCCACCGGTGTGCGCGGCATGATGATGCTCACTGGCCCCACGGCGCGGGAAATGGGCGTCAAGGATCGGCTGGACCCCCTACAGAGCCTGCGCGGGGGAGCCCGCTACCTGAAGAATATACGCAGGCGCCTGCCAGCGGACATCGACGAGCCGGATCGGACCTGGCTCGCGCTGGCTGCGTATAACATCGGGCTGGCACACCTCGAAGATGCCAGGGTGCTGACCGAGCAACGCGGCGGCGACCCCCATCTGTGGAGCGACGTGATGGAAACGCTGCCTCTACTGCAGAAAAGAGAACACTACCGCAATACGCGCTACGGCTATGCGCGGGGCAAAGAGGCGGCGAATTTCGTCCAGAACATCCGTCACTACTACAGCATCCTGCAGTGGAAGGATATGTCCGCCAATCAGCCGGGCCAACCCCTGAACCCGATGCAGTTCCTCCCGGCCGCACTGCAAGGGGAACGCTTCTTCGCGCTATGAGCGTCGGGCGCGAAAAAACGCCTGCAAACGCTCACTGGACGCCTCGGCCAACACCCCTTCCTCCCAGCGCACCGTGTGGTTGTACCAGGGTGATTCCAGTAGCGCACACTGACTGCAGACGACGCCGGCGCGCGGCTCGCGCGCCGCAAAGACCAGCAGGGCGATGCGCGCATGTACCAGTGCGCCCGCACACATACTGCAGGGCTCCAGGGTGACGTACAGCGTTGCACCCGGCAACCGGTAATTGCCCTGCGCGCGGGCCGCGTCGCGCAAGGCCACGATTTCCGCGTGGGCGGTCGGGTCCGCATCGCTGATCACACGGTTCCAGCCCTGTCCCAGCAGCTGCCCGTCGCGCACCACCAGCGCACCCACAGGCACTTCGCCCTGGGCTGCGGCGCGATCCGCCAGCGCCAGGGCCTGCTCCATCCAGAGGCGGTGCTCACTCATTGTGCGACATCCTTTGCGTCCAGCAGCCGGACGCCGCCGTCAGCCGCTATTGCCAGTGCCGCAGGCGGCAGCCCCGCGCAGCGGCGTTGGTGCATGGCGGCATAAGCAGCCTCGAGGTTGCGCGCCATTGCGCGACCGTCGAACAGCGGGCTGCTGAGCCGCTGTTCGGCCAGGCGCTCACGCAGGGACGCGAGTGCGGCAGGGTCCGTCGCCAAAGAGCGCGCACGCTGCTCATAGGCATGCTCAGTGGTGACTATCAGCTCGGGCAGACCCAGCGCGTGCAGGAGGCTTGCTGCGACACGCCCCGCGAAGGCCTCCCCCATCACTGTCAGCAGCGGCAGACCCGCCCACAGCGCGTCGCTGGCCGTGGTGTGTGCATTACAGGGCCAGGTGTCGAGAAACAGGTCCGCTGCGCGGTGCCGCGCCAGGTGCTCCGCCGCCCCGATACGCGGGGCGAATACCAGGCGCTGCGGTTCTACACCGTGACCCAGTGCCGCCTCGCGCAGCCGCATCGAGGCCTCTTTGCTGTCCTCCAGCAGCCAGAGCACACTGCCCTCCACAGACTGCAGCAGCCGCATCCAGCAGGCGAAGGTTTCAGGCAGGATTTTGTAGCTGTTATTGAAGCAGCAGAACACGAAAGCCCGCTCCGGCAGGCCCAGCGCAGCGCGACTCACGGGCTCGACCGCGAGTGGGCGACGCGAGTCGTTGGCCTGGTAACAGCCCGGCAGGTAGACCAGCTGTTCACTGTAGTGCCCGCGTTGTGAAGGGGGAACGACTATCTCGTCGGCGATCAGATAGTCGTGATAATCCGTGGCCATGGTGCCCGGATAGCCGAGGTAGCTCACCTGCACCGGGGCACAGCCGGCAGCGAACAGGCCCGGGCGCGAGTCGCGCGTGTAGCCTTTCAGATCAACGGCAATATCGATACCCAGTTCACGCGACAGTGCGGCCACCTGCTGGTCCGTCATGGTATTGACATCGATAAACCGGTGGAACGCGGCGGCAAGTCGGGCGCTGGCGGCGTCCTCCGCCACGGGACCAAATCCGAAGCCATAACACTGAACGTGCGCTCCACTGTGGGACTCCAGCGTCTCCAGCAGCAGGTGTGTTGTCGCATGCTCGCGGAAATCAGCCGAGTAGTAAGCCACTTTGATCGGTTCACCCGCAGCGGCAGCCGGGAACGCACCCAGGACTGAGACGCGTGGATAGCGCGCCTGCGCATAGCGGGCCGCGGCCTGCCGCTGCAGCATCGGCGAATCCAGCAGGGCCAGCACCGGAAACGGTGGTGATATCGCCTCACCCGCCGCAATGCCCTGCTGCAGGCGTGCAGTATCGGCCGCCAGACCGGACCAGTCGCAGACTTTCATGCGCGTGTGCAGCCAGGTGCCGAACAGGAAGGGGTATCCAGGGCGCAGCTCAAGGGCCCGCTGGTAGCTCTCTGCCGCAGGCACCAGCGCCTGCAGGTCGGCAAGCGCCTTGCCGCGGTTACACCAGGCCTGGCTGTGGCGGGTATCCAGGGCGAGCGCCCGGTCAAAGCTCGCCAGGGCATCCGCCGGGCGGCCGAGATCCAGCAGGGCGTTACCCCGGTTGTACCAGGCATCCGCATAGTCGGCCTTGCAGGCGAGGGCGCGGTCGTAACTGTCCAGTGCCGCCGCTACCCGGCGCAGGTCCAGCAGCGCATTGCCGCGGTTGCTCCAGGCCTGCGCATAATCGGGCTTCAGCGCCACTGCCCGATCGAAACAGGCAAGAGCCGGCTCCAGCTGGCCCGCAGCAAGCAGCGCATTACCGAGATTGAAATGCGCCGGGGCCACGCCGCCGTCGATTTTGATCGCCGCCTGCAGCCACTGTATGCCTCGCTCGGTATCCCCCAGTTGCAGCGCCGCCACCCCGCGGAGGTGAAGACTGTCGAAATGCCGCGGTCGCACCGCCAGCACCTCGGCGTAGAGCGCGCTGGCGCGAGCCGGCTGTCCACCCTGGTGCAGGGCAACCGCCTCGCGATAGCGTGCCTGGAGTGCCGGTGGCAGGGTTCCTTTCGATGTCTTACGGCTCAAGGTGAATATCCTGCTGTGCAACACCGCGGCGCCGGAAATCCACCATGGTCCTGTAAGCCTGTTCCAGCTGCCGGGCAAAACCCTGCGCATCAAACAGGGGGGAGCTGGTACGCGCTGCTGCAAGCTGCGCGCGCAGGTGTGCGCGGCGCCGCGGATCGCAGGCCAGCGCGATGGCGGTCTGCACGTAGTCGGCAAGGTTGTGTGTCACCAGCTCGGGCAACTCCACTGCATGCAGCAGACTGGCTGCAACCCGGCTGGCAAATCCCCGTCCAGCGAGGGTCAGGACCGGCAGCCCCGCCCAGAGCGCGTCACTGGCGGTGGTGTGCGCGTTGCAGGGAAACGTGTCGAGAAACAGATCGGCGCAACCGTGCCGGGCCAGGTGTTCCGCCAGGGGCACACGCGGCGCAAACACCAGACGCTGCGGGTCCAGCCCGGCTCGCGCGGCTTCGCGACGCAGGTTCGCCATGGCGTCGGGGCGCCCCTCCAGCAGCCAGAGCACGCTATTCGGCACCGCCTGGAGAATCTCCACCCAGGCGTGGAAAACCTCCGGCGTCAGCTTGAACACTGTGTTGAAAGCGGCAAACACCAGCGCGTCTTCCGGCAGTCCCAGCGTCGCCCGCGCCGGCGCCTGCTGCGGGATCGGTCGCTGACTGTCATTGCACTGGTAACTGCCGGGCATGAACACGATGTGCTCGGGGTAATGCGCGCGCTGCTCTGCGGGAATCAGCACTCGATCTGCGATCAGGTAGTCGATGTGGGGACAGCCCAGCGTGCCAGGGTAGCCCAGGTAACTGACCTGTATCGGGGCGGCACCCCAGGCAAAAATATCCATGCGCTGGTCCCGCGTGTAGCCTTTCAGGTCAACCGCCACATCAATGCCCAGCTCGCGGGATCGCTGTGCCACAGCCTCGTCACCCAGCTCGCGCACATCCAGAAACTGATCGAATGCGGCTTCGAGCCGGGTGCGCATCGCGTCCTGCACCGGCGGTCCGTAGGAAAACGCTATCAGCTCAAAACGCTCGCGGTCATGCAGCTCGAAGAGCTCGGCAATCAGGTAGGCCGTCGCATGCGCGTGAAAATCGGCAGAGAAATAACCCAGTCGAATACGCTCGCCCGGGGCCGGGGGCAGCGCATACTCGGGCTGCGGTCGTTGGCGAACGCGCTGCGCGCACCACTGGCGGGCAAGTTGGGACTGCGGCGCTGGATCATCGGTCAGCGTCAGCAGCGGGAACGGGGCGCTGCACAGCACGCCGCGCTGCACGTCCTCCAACAGCTCACTGATTTCGGCGTCAATACCCTCCCAGTCACACAGGCTCAGGCGGGCGTGGAGCACGGCGCCGCGCAGGTAGGCAAATTCAGCAGCCGCAGTGCTGGCGGCCAGCGCCTGGCGGTAGTCTGCAATGGCCGCGGAGAACTCGCCATTTTCCTGATGCAGGTGGCCACGGTTGGCGTGCGCCAGCGCCAGGCCGGGCTGAAATGCCAGCGCCCGACTGTAACTGGACTCCGCTGCTGCGGTGTCCCCCAGGTCATGCTGTACATTGCCGCGATGACACCAGGCGCTGGCGGAAGCCGGGTTCAGCAGCAGGGCCTGTTCCAGTGCCGCCAGCGCCTCCTCACCGCGGCCCAGCGCGCGCAGCGCCGCGGCCTGCCCCACCCGAATATCCGCATCGCGGGGCGCCAGGCGCGCGGCGCGCTCAAATCCGGCGAGCGCCTCGCGGTAACGCCCCAGCTTCTGCAGCGCGCTGGCACGGTTGAACACGGCCTCCGCAAAGTCAGGCTTGAGCCTGAGCGCGGCGTCGTAGCCCGCCACGGCCGCCTCCCACTGCCCGAGGTGCTGCAGTGCATTGGCGCGATTGGAGTAAAACGCGGGATTGCCGGGACTCAGCGCAATGGCCCGGTCTATCTGGCGCACCGCATCCTCGGCGCGCCCGCACTGGAAGTCGATCAGGCCAAGCAGATGCAGGGCATGGGCGTGACGCGGGTGCTTGCGCAGAATCTGCCGGTAGCGCTTCTGCGCCTCCTGCAAATCGCCTGCCTGATGTACTGCGAGCGCTTGCTCGAAACGGGCATCCAGCTTGCCGCCGCTTCCCATAGATCCACTCGTTGCATGACCGTGAGCGGCGCATTATGAACTGCCTGTGCGTTCGCCTCCAGTCCGGTGCCTGCAAAGCCATTGGCAGGCGCACCGCTCGAAACCCGAACCGATTTCTTTTCCGAATATAATTCGATATTATTGGCGGCATGACGCCGTCACTCCGAAAACCGACCCCAGGCCGCCGCGGCAGACCGCGCCGTCTGACCCTGGATGCCATTGTCGACACGGCCTGTGACCTGCCTGCGGGCAACCTCGACATGGCCAGTATCGCCAGCCGCCTCAAGGTGGGTGTCGCGACGCTGTATGGCTATGTGGAGGGGCGGGAGCACCTGCTGCGCCTGGTCGCCGAGCGCAAGGGCCAGCTGCAACCCATTGTCGACCACGGCCAGTCCTGGCAGGACATCCTGCGCGAACACGCCCGCAGCACTTGCCAGACCGCGCTCGACTGGCCGGAGCTGGTCAGCCAGATCATGCAGGGGGGCGTGTTCGGTGATGTGGAAGCACAGTACCTGGAACAGCTGATTGCGCTGCTTGGCAGCCGCGGCTTCACCCCCGGCAGGGCGCTGGAGCTGTACTACGCGGTGAATCAACTGGTGTTGGGAGCGGCCGTCACCGGCAACTACCTGAAGGCAGTGGCCGGCGACGGTGGACATGAAGCGGTGCTCAGTCGCTTTGTGCACAGCCAGCCGGAGGGCGCCCTGCCGCTACTGCAGCGGGCTCTCGCAGACAATCCGCAGCCCGCGGTGCTGGGCGATTTCAACACGGCGCTGGAGCACCTGCTCGCCGGCTGCCAACCCGATAACCCAGGCAACTCGCCATCTGGACGGAGCAAGTAAGATGAACAACGGATTTCGACCGGCCAACAACCGTGGCCCCCTGTGCTGCGTGATCGGTGCCGGCCCCAGCGGACTGACCACGATCAAGCGCTTGAAAGAAGGCGGCATCGCCTACGACTGCTTCGAGGCCTCGGATAATATCGGCGGCAACTGGTACTACCGAAATCCCAACGGGATGTCAGCCTGCTACCAGAGTCTGCACATTGACACCTCAAAATTTCGCATGGGCATGCAGGAATACCCGGTACCTGAGGACTGGCCGGACTATCCGCATCACAGCGAGATATTCGACTACCTCAACGACTACACCGACCACTTCGGATTGCGCGACACCATCACCTTCAATACCCGCGTCGAGCGCGCGCACCGTGACGACAACGGCCTTTGGTCTGTGACCACCAGCGATGGCGAGACACGGCGCTACGACGTGCTCATTGTCGCGAACGGCCATCACTGGGACCCGCGCTGGCCGGAGCCTGCCTATCCCGGCGATTTCGCCGGCGAGCAGATTCACGCGCACAGCTACAATACGCCCTTTGACCCCATCGACATGCGGGACAAACGGGTGCTGGTCGTGGGGTCTGGCAATTCCGCCATGGACATCGCATCGGAACTGTCGATGCGCTTTATGGCCAGCACACTGCACATCTCCATGCGGCGTGGCGTGTGGGTATTCCCCAAGTACATCAATGGCAAGCCCGGGGACAAGAACATGCTTCCGGCCTGGGTGCCGCGCAAAATCCAGCACTGGTTGATGAGCCGCGTCGTCAAGCAACAGATCGGCAATCCCCGCGACTACGGCCTGCCCCAGCCCACGTATCAACCCTGGGAGGCCCACGGCACGGTGTCCGGGGAATTCCTGCAGCGGGCCGGCTCCGGCGATATCAAAGCGCGTCCCGGCATCGAGCGCATGGACGGTCACACGGTGTATTTCACCGATGGCAGCAGCGGTGACTTTGATGTCATCGTCTGGTGCACCGGATACAAGATCAGTTTTCCCTTCTTCGGCCAGCCGCAATTCACCGCGAGCGAGGACAATCAGCCGCCACGTCTGTTCAAACGCATGCTGATACCTGGCGTCCCCAACCTGATCTACATGGGCCTGGCGCAGTCCCTGCCCACCCTGGTCAACTTCGCCGAGCAACAGTCACGCTGGGTGGTGCCTTACCTGAATGGCGACTACGCCCCGCCCTCGGAAGCGGAGATGGAGGAGATGATTGCGGCCGATGAATCCTTCTACCTGCGGGACTACTATCCCAGCCCCAGGCACACGATCCAGCTGCACTTTGACCACTATGTGGGGCGCCTCGACAAGGAAATCGAAGCGGGTTTGAAGCGGCGCAGAAGTGGACACGCCCCGGCAGCCTTACCCGGCGACGCTGCGCAGAAGGCCAACGCCGCGTGAACAGCGTTACGCGCAGCGACCTGACATTCCGCAGCGGCAGCGATGATTGCGCTGCCTGGCTCTACCGGCCTGACACGCAGACTCCGGTACCCGGTGTGGTCATGGCGCACGGCTTTACCGCCGTGCGCGACCAGCGTCTGGATGCCTACGCCCAAGTCTTCGCCGAAGCGGGCCTGGCCGTGCTGCTGTTTGACTATCGCCATTTCGGCGCCAGCGCCGGTGAGCCGCGGCAGTTGCTCAGCGTCAAGCACCAGTTGCAGGACTGGGACGCCGCGATCGCCACCCTGCGCGCGCAGCAGGGTGTCGATCCGCAGCGTATCGCATTGTGGGGCACGTCCTTTGGCGGGGCGCACGTACAGGCAGTGGCGGCGCGCGACCACGGGATTGCCGCCGTCGTGGCACAGATTCCCTTTTGCTGGGCAGAAAAACCGCAGCAGAAAGTGCCTCTCGGGAAAACCCTGAGGCTGCTGTTTGCCGCGCTCAGGGACAGCCTGCACGGCGCCCTGGGTCTATCTCCACATTACATCCAGGCTATTGGCGATCCGGATGACCATGCAGCAATGACGTCGCCCGGAGCGGCTGCCGGAATCGCCAGTATCACGCCCGCCGATTCCGGCTGGCGCAATCGCGTTGCAGCCCGTTTCGTGTTCCAACTGGCGACCTACAAACCCGGCCGGCAGGCGGGTGATATTCGCTGCCCCATTCACTACACGATTGCGGAGCAGGACGCCTTCATCTCCCCCGCGACCATCCGCGAGGCTGCGTCACTGGCCGCGGACGCGGAAATCTCCAGCTACCCCTGCGGACATTTCGGCGTTTATGTCGAGCCCCTGTTCAGCACGGTCGCCCGCGATGAAACCGCTTTCCTGGTGAAACACCTCACAGCCGGTGCAGACTAGCGGGGCTACAGGTCGTAGCCCCGCTCATCGTGCAGGACAAGGTCGAGGCCGACCGTTTCCTGTTCGGCGTCAACCCTGAGGCCGATAAGGCGATCCACCAGCTTGAACAGGAGATAGCTCACGATCGCCGTATAGGCAAAGGTTGCAACCACGCCCGTGGCCTGCACAGCAAGCTGCCCGCCTATTGAGCTGATGCCGTCGGAGAATCCATTGCCGCTGAACAAGCCCAGGTTGGGCGAACAAAACACACCCGCCAGAAGGGTACCGAGGATGCCGCCCACACCGTGCACAGGAAAGACATCGAGGCTATCGTCGATTTTCAGCCGGTTCTTCAGCGTAATTGTGGCGTAGTAACACACAACGCCAGCGGTAAGGCCGATAACCACGGCCGCTGCGGGACCGACCGAGCCGGACGCCGGGGTGATCGTACCGAGGCCGGCAACCATCCCCGTTACGATGCCCAGCACTGACGGCTTGCCGTGACGGATCCATTCCATCGTCATCCAGGCCAGAGACCCACAGGCGGCCGACAGGTGCGTCACCAGCATCGCCATCGCAGCGCTGTTGTCTGCAGCCACTGCGGAGCCGGCATTGAAGCCAAACCAGCCCACCCAGAGCATACCCGCACCGGTCACCGTCATGGTCAGGTTGTGTGGCGGCATGGCAACGCTGCCGAAACCGCGACGCGGACCAAGCATCAGCGCAGCGACCAGGGCCGCTACGGCGGCGGTGATGTGCACCACAGTACCACCGGCAAAATCCTGCAGCCCCATGGCCCCGAGCCAACCGCCACCCCAGACCCAGTGGCACACCGGCGCATACACCAGCAAAATCCATGCGGCACTGAACAACAGCATGGCGGAAAACCGGATACGCTCGGCGAAAGCACCGACGATCAGCGCCGGTGTAATAACCGCAAAGGTCATCTGGAACATGACAAACAGCGATTCGGGAATGTCGCCGGCATTGCCATCCATGGCGATCCCGGCGAGAAAGAGGTTACCCAGGTCACCGATCCACGGACCCTGCTCGACCCCGGAAGAGCCGAACGCCAGGGAATACCCAGCGACAAACCAGAGCAGTGACATCAGTGCCGTCAGCGCAAAGCACTGCATCAACACGGAGAGCACGTTGCGCACCCGCACCAGTCCACCATAGAACAGTGACAGGCCCGGCAATGTCATAAACAGCACCAGCGCCGTGGCGGTAAGCATCCAGGCGGTATTGGCACCGCTGGTGTCTGCCGCCATGGCGGCGTGTGCGGGAAACAGAAACAGAAACAGAAAAAAGACGAACGGAAAACGTAGAACGGAACGCATCATAATTATTATCGCTTATGGGAGGGCAGCGGAATTATTACATATGGACATGCCCTGACAAAAGCGCCCCGTCTTCGCCGCGCAACAACCGCGCCGGGACAGCGGCTCAGGCCGCGTCGAAGTACTCCCCCAGCGACCACATGGTGTCCTCGAAATCCGGACTGTGTACCACGCCCAGGTGTTCGCGCACTTCTTCCACTGTCCACTCAAACATATCTTCATAACGTGGCATGAACAGCGGCGTGTTCAATTGCTCACCGATGCGATTGCCCTCCCCCAGGGCCTTGTACAGCGGGGGCAGCAAGTGCGGATAATGGCAGCCGAAGCGCGACATACCGGTAGCGACCAGCAGGGTGGAAACCACCGAAATATGTTCACCGAGTTCCTGGCCAAATGTTTTGAGCAGGTTTGTGGTGCGCGCAGCAATCAGCGCGAACTCGCCCAGCGGGTCATAGCGATAGCCCACCACCAGGTGCTCGATATCATGGGTCTGGCTGTGCCGGCGATGGAAGTAATCGTAATCTGTGGCGGTGCTTTCAAAGGGCAGGAAATCGGCCTGCAAACCCTGTTCAGCGAGCATTTTCTGGTATTCCCGACCCAGCGTACCCTCCGGCAGTTCAGCCAGGGCCTGCAGGTCGTGGGGCACCAGAAAGCGGGCTTCAAACCACGCATCGAGTTCGCTGTCACGGGCCCGTGCCTCGGCAAACAACCGGTTGATTTCATCGACATCATCCAGTTCACGGAAGATATCGATGATCTCCAGCGGGCCACCGTAATGGTCCATATCCGGACCATTGCGACGCAGCGATTCCACGGCCACCCAGTGACGCAGTCGCGGGTGATTGAGATACTTCGATGTGCTGCTGAGCATGGTAGTGGTGCCGAGCCGGCGGGGATCCAGCAGGCGTTGATTGGCGGTATAACTCGGTACGTCAGTCATGAGGCTTCCCTGGTGTGTTGCTGTTGTCGTTATTCTCTTTATTAGAGAACAGCAGGATTCCCTGTGGAATGGAGGATACACCGGAGGCGTTGCACAATTTCCTGCGCCCGGCTAGCGGCTGCTACCGCTGCGCACCTGCGACGGCGACCACCCGGTCAGCTGCTTGAAACGCCGTGAGAAAAACATGGGGTCGTCATAGCCGACCTCCGCTGCAATAACCTTGATGGGCAGCTCGGTACCCTGCAGCAGCTCGCGGGCGCGGCGCATCCGCAGTTGGTCGCGCCAGCGCATGAGGTTGTCTCCCATCTGGATCTTGAACAGGGCCGTCAGCGTCGAAGGCGCTGCACCTGCCGCATTGGCGACCTGCTCCACGGTCGTTTTCTCGTGATAGTGCGCCAGCAGAAAATCCCGGGCGGCGAGCACCCGACGATCCAACCCCGCGTCGTCGTTGGCCGGTGCGAGCTCCTCACGCAGCAGGAGAATGTGCTCAAGGAGATTCAGGTGCAGCGCCCTACCCCGCTGCCCCGTAGTGTGCGCGATATCGATGATGCGCCGAAACGATTCCGCAAGGTAGCCCGCCATGCGTGCGTCCGCTACGGCCAGAGGTTCGGGCAGGGCCGTGCTATCGACGTCCTTTAACCAGGGCATCCAGCGTTGCGGCGGATAAAATGCACTGCTGAATACGCTACAGGGGCTGCTATCGGGCATCCGGCGCAACACCACGTCAGACTCGGGCGGCAACAGCAACAACGCGGGAGCACGTCCTCCCAGCGTGATATCACCTGCGGGATGTTCTATACGACATGCGCCGCGCTCGGCGAACAACAACAGCCACGAGTCTGGCGGGCTGTGAAGCGGGCGCGGGTAGTCTACGGCGGGCGCGGGCAACAGCTCGATATGACTGCTGACTACCTGATGGGCCGCGAGGAACCGGTGGTACAGATGCGACCAGATACGGTTCTGGAACTCGCGAGCCAGAGTCGGATCGGCGCGCCAATCGAGGGTGTCCAGCGACAACCCCAGTTCAGCCAATGTGGCGTCCAGCAGCTCACGGCGTGCCGCTCGATCAAACTGATCAATGCTGATCATCTCGGTGACTGGCAGGGTGAGTGTGTCGCCCAGCTGATCAACAAACTGCCGCGTCTCCTCAACGAAAGCGAGCTCCGCGTCCTCCGAAAGCAACGCGGCGACGAGTGCACGGGCAAGCGATACCAGCGCATCCATCGCCATGTCGTCGTCTTTCGTCACCGGGCAGCTGAGCCTCGTGTTAGTGCGCGCGTTCATCCTACCCTGCCACCGCGCGCCAGGCGAGTGATAACGGCTGGGGGCTGCCCCGGGAGGCGGCGCCATGGCCTGCCCAGGCCTGTAGTGCAATCCTCCATGCACTCTGTTCGATTTGATATGGCCCTCAACGACCACACGACCTAAAGTGCCCTGCTGACGAGGAGGCTTGCGTATGTATCAACTAAAAATAAGCAACGCTCTGGTCTGCGATGGCACCGGCAGCCCGGCGTATCACGGCGATGTCGCCATCCAGGACGGGAAGATTGTCGCGGTGGGCACGCGCCTTGCCGGCGATGCCGCCACGGTGATCGACGCGAAGGGTCTCGTGCTGGCACCGGGCTTTATTGATTCGCACACCCATTTCGACGCACAGATTACCTGGGATGGGCTGGCCACGCCGTCACTGGAACACGGTGTGACCACGGTGATCAACGGCAACTGCTCCTTGACCATGGCCCCGGTGCGCGCGGAACACCGCGCGTTCGTGGGCGCCGTTTTCCGGCAGATCGAGGAGATGCCGGCGGCGGCATTCGATGCCGGCATGCGCTGGAACTGGGAAACCTTCGAGGACTATCTCACGTCCTTCCGGGATGCGCTGGGAATCAATGTAGCTACACTGGCCGGACACAGTATGCTGCGCCTGTGGGTAATGGGCGATGCCGCCCGCGAGCGCTGCGCCAGTGCTGCAGAGATCGCCGACATGCAGCAGCTGTTGCGGCAGTGCCTGCACGCTGGCGCCATCGGCATGAGCACCAGCTGGGTCGATATTGACCACGAGCACCGCCCGGTACCCTGTCGCCTGGCGGCGCCGGAAGAACTGGACGCGCTCTGTGCGGTCCTCGGGGAGCACGGAGCGGTGATGCAGGTGGTGCCCGAGTTCTGGGATCCGGACCTCCTGTGCACGCGCATCGATATTCTCGGTGACCTGTCGCGACGTCATGCCATCACGGTGACCTTTTCTCCGCTGTTCGACTCCAATGCCACGCCCGATCTGGTGCCACGGGCACTGGAGCGGGTGCGCCTGCAGGTCGCGCACGGAGCGCGAGTTGTGCCGCAGATGCAGACGCGGCCCATTGATGTCACCTTCGAGTTTGACGTGCCCACCTCGGTATTCAGTTCCCGGCCAACCTGGTGGGCGACGATCCTGAAACCCGCGTCGGAGACCCTGCGCGACTTCCAGGACCCCGATGTGCGCCGGCAGCTGGTCGATGAGGCCTATAACGGCATGCACCCGATCGCGATGGAGGTGCACTTTCCAGAGTTCGTGGTCAGCCGCTGTCATTTACCCAGGAACAAGCCCCTGGAAGGCAGGCGCCTGAAGGATATCGCTGCGGAACGCGGCTGCGACCCCGTGGAACTGATGCTCGACCTCGCCGTCGAGGAGTCATTGCAGACGCGCTTCAGTGCCGTGTCCGTAGGACACAACAACCTCAAGCGCATTGCGGGCCCAATCAGCGACCCGCTGGTGCAGGTCGGCTCGGGTGACGGCGGCGCTCACGTGACCCGTTTTGCCACCTACGGTGATACGGGGTATCTGTTCAGCCGGTTTGTGCGCGATGCCGCGGCACTGACACTGGAGCAGGCGGTGTTCAAACTGACCGGGCAGATCGCCGACAACTGGGGGCTGCAGGATCGCGGACGCATTCGGCCCGGCCTGGCTGCCGACCTGGTGATCTTCGACCCGGAATGTATCGACCGAGGCCCTGAAATAGCGGTAGAGGACCTGCCCGGCGAGGGCTACCGCTACCTGCGTCGCGCCCTCGGGGTGGAGCAGGTTTTCGTCAATGGCAGTGCCGTCTACTCTGCGCAGCAGGGCTACACCGACGCACGCAGTGGCCAACTCGTATCCGGCCGGGCGCGGCGCGCCGCCTGAGAACGCAGAGGAGCGACACCATGCAAACCAACATCGTGCCGGTAAGGCCCTGGACCTACCCCCGCGAAGGCGACGACTGGCAGAGCATCGCGCGCCGGGAATTCCCGGAGCGCCCCCTGGACGAGGCCATCGCCGACCTGCAAAGCTGGAACCTCTACCTGGTGTTCCGCCCCGCACCGGCCCGGCTCACCTGTTCCGATATCGTGTTTACCGGCCCGCCGACCGCGTGAATCCCGGCCCGGTAGTGAGTGCCATTCAGCTCACGCCGACCCACGACGGTGAGGCCGCCTGTGCGGTCGAGCTGACCTTCCCGGGCGGAGGCCGCTCCATGGTGCAGCTCGACAGCGCCGGGCTGGCGAGAGTCATGGCGCAGGCCGACGTACACAACCTGTCAGGCCTGGTGGGCCTGACCTGGACAGTGCTGCTCTCGGCACGGGACCCGGCACAGTAATAACCCCAAACCTCCGTGTTCCGCAACGTTCCTGGCGCCGCAGGGTTGCCCCTGTTCAGCGCCGGGAATAAGATGTCGCAGACAACTTGATTGTTTGCATCTAGCAAGTATACTGATCCGGCGCAGGCTGGGCGCGGCCCCGCCCACAGCCCGCGGGGCCCAACACCATCAACCGCAAACGGCACTGGCCGAAACACGGTCCCACCGGCTACATTGCGTAGATAATTTTATAAAACGAGGAACACAGCTATGACCACCCAGCAGCAACCTGATTTTGACGCCATTGCGGTTGGTGCCGGCTTTGCCGGTCTCGCATTGATTCATTACCTCCGGGAAGCGGGTCTTTCCATCCGCGTGTTCGATCGCGCATCCGATATCGGCGGCACCTGGACCTGGAATCGCTATCCGGGCGCCATGACCGACAGCGAAAGTTACTACTACTGCCTTACCTTCTCCAAAGAACTGCTGCAGGAATGGTCCTGGACACGCCGTTATCCCGACTGGAAAGAGACACACGACTACATGCGCTTTGTTGCGGACAAATGCGACATGTGGCCACACATTCAGCTCAACACCGAGATTGTTGCAGCCGAGTACCAGAAAGACAGCGGCCTGTGGAAGGTCACCACGGAGAGTGGAGACACGTTCACCTGCAAGTACTTTATCAGCGCCATGGGGATGATCTCCGAGCCCGTCATCCCGAAGATCAAGGGCATGGATACATTCAAGGGGCCGCTGTTTCACTCGTCGCGCTGGCCGGAAGGCATTGACTACGCCAACAAGCGGGTGGGCATCATCGGCGCAGGCGCCACCACCGTACAAATGCTGCCGGTCATGGCCCAAACGGCCAAGAGTGTTACGGTTTTTCACCGGACACCCAACTTCATCCTGCCCGCCATGCAGGCGCCCATGACCCCGGAGTGGGAAAAGGAAATCAAGGAAAACTACGATGAAATCGTAGCCAAGTGCCGCAACCACATGTTCGGCATGGCCTTCGACACCGCCGAAGGCCGCCTTGCCGTCGAGACGTCGCCGGAAGAGCGCGAGCGCATTTTCGAGGAAAAATGGACCGGCAGTTTCCGCTGGGTCTTCGAGACTTTCGAGGACCTGCTCTCCAGCCCGGACGCCAACCTCTGGGCCTCGGAGTTCATTACCCGCAAGATGCGGGAGCGCATCGAGGACCCCGAAATTGCCGACATCCTGGTGCCCAAGCCCGGCGAGTACCCGCTGTTTGCCAAGCGGCCGCCGCTGGATCACGGCTACCTTGAAGCCTACAGCCGCGACAATGTGCATCTTGTCGACATCGCCGACCGCGAGCCGATCGTCGAAATTACCGAAACCGGGATCACGACGACCAAGGGCCACCACGAGTTTGACATCATCGTGCTCGCCACGGGCTTCAAAGCCTACACCGGGGCCCTGGAAGCGTTCCCGATCCGCGGCGAGAGCGGGCAAACGCTGCGCGACAAGTGGCAAAAAGCCTCCAAGTCCATCATGGGTGTCTGCGTCGCGGACTTCCCCAACATGTTCGTGGTGACCGGACCGCAGGCGCCGTTTGCCAATCTCCCCACCTCCATTGAGCAGAACGCCATCTGGATCAAGGACTGAATCGAGAAGATGGAAAAAGAGGGCTACGACACCTTTACGCCGCGCTCGGAGGCAGAGGATGCCTGGACCGCGCACACTGCGGAAATCCACGAGCAAACGCTCATGGCCCAGGGGGACAAGGTCAACTCCTGGATGATGGGTGCCAACCTGGAGGACAAGGCACCGCGTGTGCTGATCTACTTCGGCGGCGCCAATGTGTACTACGACAAGATGCGGGACTCGGTGGATCAGGGCTTCCCCGAGTTGGAGTTCAGCAAGCGCGTGGCATGAAGCAATCCCGCGGTGGCGCTCTCGCACCCATCGCGTGATATCACCTTGAGTAACCCCCGCCTGGCGGGGGTTTTTTATTGTGCGGGCACAAACGTTACCGGTTACTCCGCGGTGCGGCATACAGCAGAGGGGAAAAACGCTTACACTCTGCATAACGCCAACACCCCGCTTCGGGCCAAGCGCCCGACAGGTTGCCTGACATGCACAACGCCAATGCCGAGCACCATAACGAGCATCCCCCGCTGACGCCGGAATCCCTCACCCTGACAGAAGGGCTGAAGGGCACCGTAGATCTCCTGATGGAACCCGCTACCGGTTTTCTCAGCCCCGAAACCACAGTCGCCGGCGCCCTGGATTATCTCGTTCACGCGCTGCCCAAGGGCGGCATCACCTATCTTTACGTCGTGGATCGCGAAAACCGCCTGATTGGGGTTGTGGCGATGCGCGACCTGCTGCTGTCACGTCCCGGGCAGACCCTGCAGGAGGTCATGACAGGGTCGCCCTTTGCGTTTCGGCCCGATACCGACATGGCAGAGGCCATGCAGGCAGCACTGAATCGCCGCCACCGCCTGTACCCTGTGGTCTCCGAGGAAGGAATCCTGCTTGGCCTGGTCATGGGCTGGCGCCTGTTCCAGCATCTGGCCACAGAACTCAGCGCCCAGTCAGGCAGCATGGTGGGTGTGGACAAGGAGGAGCGCAGCCACACCCCCATTCTGCAGGCATTTAAAATGCGTCACCCCTGGCTGCAGGTCAATCTGCTCACTGCGTTTGCCGCCGCCTTCGTGGTCGGCATGTTTGAGGACACCATCACGCGCATTGTCGCCCTCGCCGCATTTCTGCCCGTGCTCGCGGGCCAGAGCGGCAATACGGGGTCCCAGGCGCTGGCAATCACCCTGCGCGGCCTGACCCTGGGTGAGCTGGCCGACTATCCCGTGCGCAGGCTGCTGCGCAAGGAGATCACCCTTGGAGCGCTGAACGGCTTTGCTGTCGGCCTGGTCGCAGCGGCGGCCATGTGGGTGTACGCCGTCAGCACGGGGACCGAGCACCCCGCCATACTCGCCCTGGTTATTCTCGTTTCGATGATGGGCGCCTGCGTAGGCAGTGGCATATTCGGCGTTGTTGTGCCGCTGACACTGCGACGTTTCGGCGCGGACCCGGCGATGGCGAGCAGTATATTCCTCACCACGTTCACCGACGTGCTGGGCATGGGACTGATGCTCCTGCTCGCGACGATGCTGCTGATGTAAGACTGGCGGCGGCCCCGGTCAGGCCCGGTACAGGGTCACCGCTCCAATGGCAATAAAGCCGACACCCGCGATGTAGTGCAGGTAGCGTTCGTTGATATAGCTGCTCAGCACGCTACCGGCCAGCACACCCATCGCAGATGCCACAATCAACGCGGCGGAGGCTGCAATGAACACCGTGTACTTGTTGACCTCGCGGTCAGCGGCAAACAGCATGGTCGCAAGCTGCGTCTTGTCACCCAGTTCCGCGACGAACACAGCGGCGAATATCGTCAGAAATACCTTCCAGTCCATCGTGCTGAGTTCATCCTTTCAGCGAGCACATAACGCGAGGGCACAGCGAGCCTCCCCGACCTGCGTGCATTGTAGCGCGGGCCTCAGCGGCAGACTACACACCGGCCTGCATACGGGTTGCGCGTACGCCGGGGAGCCGCCATGATCAGTCCATCACACTGACGGTCACACCACCAAGGAGGGATGGCAGGCTGAACCACCGGGAAGCATCTAGCGATGACGGCGTGGCAATGCCGGCGATGTCGTACTAGGATGAAGCCCCACAGTAAAGCCTGTACACGTGATGATAGAAGTCGTAAAGGTCTATGTTGCTGACTTGAAACCGGGCATGTACGTCTCGGGTCTGGACCGTCCGTGGCTGGAAACGCCATTCATTCTGCAGGGCTTTCGCATCACCTCGGAAGAGGATATCCGCAACCTGCGCCGGCACTGCCAGTACGTATTTGTCGACATCGAGAAAAGCCGCCATGTCGACTACGCGCTACAGCAAAAAAAACGCGTGCAGCGCCCGAGACTATCCCGCGAAGCCATGTTCCCAAAACGGCGACTGGTTACATACACGGACACGACGGACTGGGCGGAGGAATACCCGCGCGCAGAGGAAGCGGTACAGCAGCTTTCAGACGGTCTGGAGGAAGTATTCCAGCATGCCCGGGACGGGGCAGCCGTGGATGTTGTGCGGGTAAAGCGCTCGGTGGAGCCAATGATCGACAGCATCTCGCGCAACCCCGATGCCTGTATCTGGCTGGCCCGGCTGAAAGAGCAGGACAAGTACACGTATCAGCACTCGCTTGGCGCGTCCATCTGGGGTGTGGCGCTCGGTCGGCAACTGGGCCTGCCCCGATCCGACCTGCGCTCACTGGCCATCGGCGGCCTGCTCTTTGATATCGGCAAGCTACGTGTCGACCCGGCGCTGTTGAACAGCGACCATGAGCTGACCAGCGAGGAGCTCACTGCGGTGCGCGAGCACGTGCGGCACGGCGTGGCGATGATGGCAGAGACAGGACTCATGAACAGCGATGTGCTGGATATGGTGGCGCATCACCATGAGCGTCACAACGGTTCCGGTTACCCACAGGGATTGAGCGGCGATGCCATTCCCATCTTTGCCCGCATCGCCGGTATCGTGGACTGCTACGATGCCATCACCAGCCACCGCAGCTACGCGCGGGCAACCTCACCCTCTGCCGCGATCAAGATGCTGTACGACGTCAAGGACATCGACTTCCAGGCCGAGCTGGTTGAGGAGTTTATCCAGGCGGTTGGCATCTATCCGGCGGGCACATTGATTGAGCTGTCCTCTGGCGAGGTCGCGGTGGTCGTGGCCGAATACCGCACCCGGCGTCTGCGGCCGCGCATCATGGTTGTACTGGATGCCGACAAGCAACCACTCACCAGTGTACGTATGGTGGACCTGCTCCACGAAACCGAAGACAGCCAGGGTAGACCCCTCGACATCGCCAACAGCCTGGAGCCAGGGGCCTACGGCATCGACATGAACAGCATTCATCTATAGCCGGCGCGCTGTGAATCTTCCCCCACCCGTCGCCGACCGAAGCACGTTTATCTCAGCGTTGGAGGCGGCGATCACCCTGTCCAGCGAGCACGGTGAGCACACCGGGTTGTTGTTGATCGACCTGTCCAACCTACGCATCATCAACCACCGGCACGGCTTCGAAATCGGCGACTACCTCCTGAAGGAAGCTCAGCAGCAGCTGCAGGCCCTGAGCAAGCTGCCAGACAACGTGTACCGGGTGTCGAACAAGACCTACGCTTTTCTGCTGCCAAGGCTCACCCATCCGGCCTTCGTCGCGCTCGCCGTAAACCGCGTGCAGCGCACGCTGGAAGAGTCACTGATCATCGACGACGATATTCTACCCGTTGATCTGCGACTGGGGCTGGCCGTCAGCCGCGGCTCGACCCAAAGCGCACTGGCCATGCTGGTACGCGCTGAGGACAGCCTCGCGCAAACACGCCAGGGCAAACCCCTGCAGATCGATGAGGCCATTCAGGAGCCCCCCGTTGCGGAGCGCAGACTGCCGCTGGAGCAGCGTTTTGCCGAGGCGCTTTACGACAACGCCTTCGAACTGCACTTCCAGCCGAAAATCGACCTGCGCACCGGCAAGGTGTACGGCGCCGAGGCGCTGATCCGCTGGCATCTACCCGACCACGGCTACGTCCCTCCCGAAGAACTGATCGCCCTGGCCCTCGTCTCCGGACGCAGCTACGAGCTCACGCGCTGGGTTATCAATCGCGCGCTGCGCTACCAGCGCGAGTGGAAAGAGGACTTTACGCTGCCTCTGGCGATCAACCTGCCGGCGGATCTGGTCAGCAGCCCGGACCTGGCGAACATGCTGCAAAGCGCGCTGGCAATATGGGGTGCGGACCCCGCCAGTGTCACGGTCGAGATCACCGAGGGTGCGGTGATTGAAGACAAGGAAGCGGGGTTCCATAACCTCGAGCAGCTGCGTTCGCTGGGCCTCGGTTTATCCATTGACGATTTTGGTACCGGCTTTTCATCCCTGTCCTACTTCAAAGAAATACCGGCGACGGAAATCAAGATTGACCGCTCGTTCGTCATGCGCCTACTGGAAGATGAGCAGGACCAGAACCTGGTGAAAATCATTATTGATATCGGGCACCTGTTCAATCTGGAGGTGGTTGCCGAGGGTGTGGAGGACAGCGCAACCCTGGATATCCTGCGCGAACTCGGCTGCGATATCGTTCAAGGCTTCCTCTTTGCACGACCCATGCCCGAAGCGGAACTGCGGGAATGGCTGCGGGGACGCGAGATCCTGGCCAACTGAATCCCGTACGCTGATGGCGGCGCTAGCCGGCGATCACGCGCAACCCCGACAGGCTTTTGCGCAGCGCAGCGGGCCGCAGAGCCGGTAACGCCAGGCGGTGCAGCCCGCGCCAGTAGCGCTGTCCAAGCCCTACTGCGGGGGATCTGCCCAGTGGCGGATCCAGCCTCGCCATATTGGCCTGAAACACGATTTCCTTGGCTGCAGCCAGGGAGGGGCCGGCAAAAATCCGCCGCCCGACAGTCAGGTAGGTATCGACATCGCCCAATGCGATGAGGCCAAGCTCCAGACCGCGACTGAAAGGTTTCAGCGGGACACCATCAAAATAACGCTGCACATTCCCTGCCGCATGCGCCCCCATATCGAGGGCGTGATACGCCTGCTTGCTCAGGGGATCGGGCAGTGCCGCCGCATCGCCAACAACAAACACCGCGGGAGCCACACAGCTCTGCAACGTCGGCGTCACCGCTGCCCAGGCATTGGCGGTGGGCGCCAGGCCACTGCTGAACAGGAGCGGCGAAGGCTTTGCGCCGGCGGTCCACAAGGTCACGTCGCTCGGCAGGGAGCGCCCGGAGACAAGTTTCACGCGGGTTTTGGTCAGCGATGCCACAGATTCGCCAAGATGAAAAGTGACCGGGAAATCAGCGCAGTGCTGCAGAATATCATCGCCCAGGCGTGCATCCCTGCCCGGCAGTATACGCTCGCTGCCCTCAACCACGTGCACAGCAAGCCCCGGGTGGTTTCGGTAGCCACGCAGGATTTCACCCAAGGCTTCAACGCCCTCCAGCCCCGCGCCGATTATCACAACGGAGACATTTTTGCCGGAGGTCACCAGATCACGCAGGCGTTGCGCAATGGCCACACAATCGTCAACCGACTTGAACGGTAGCGAGAACTGCTCGGCGCCGCGAACGCCGAAGGTATTGTTGACGCCACCCACAGCAACCACACAGGCATCAAAGGCATAGCGACGCCCCGACGCCGTTTCCACGTAGCTCGCGTGCGTCTCGACCTCAGTGGCCGTCTCACACACAAAGCTATGCCCCAGTGTCTCCACCAGCCGTCTGCGCGGCAGGCGCAACACATCGGCAGACTTTACACCCGAGAGCAACTCGTGAATGTTGGGCAAAAACTCAAAGTACCCGGAGACGTCAATAACCGTCACATCAAAATGCGCTGAAAGCCTGCGCGCACAGGCGATACCCGCAAAATTTGCACCGAGGATGACGACTTTCTTTCTGCTGCGCATATCGCAAAACGCCCGTGAGGCCAATCTGGCCGACGACAGGAACCATAACACAGGCGTTTCTGCCACCGAGATACGTTTCTGCCCACGCTGATTTCAGCTAGACTGGCATGTCCACGCACCACCCGGCCGAGGAGGCCTGCACAATGGCAGGGAGCAGTCTGCTCGCGCTGATTGACGATATCGCGACGCTTCTCGACGATGTCTCATTGATGACCAAGGCTGCCACCAAGAAAACGGCTGGCGTGCTGGGCGACGACCTCGCCCTGAACGCACAACAGGTTACGGGCGTCAGTGCCGCGCGCGAACTGCCGGTGGTGTGGGCAGTCGCGAAGGGCTCGCTTGTAAACAAGGCCATACTGGTCCCGGCTGCCCTGGCGATCAGCTTTTTCGTCCCCTGGCTGATCACTCCCCTGCTGATGCTGGGCGGGGCGTTTCTCTGTTTCGAGGGCTTTGAAAAAATCGCGCACCCATTCCTGCATCCGACCGAGAGAGCCGCTCATGCGCGTGCGCTGAAAGAGGCCCTGCAGACACCGCATAAAGACTTGAAGGTTATCGAGAAAAGGAAGATCAAAGGCGCGATTCGCACCGACTTTATACTGTCCGCCGAAATCATTGCCATCACACTGGGTACCGTTGCCACGCAGACCATCACCCTGCAGTTCATGGTGCTGACCGTTGTGGCTGTCATGATCACTGTCGGCGTTTATGGCCTGGTAGCCGGCATCGTCAAACTCGACGACGCCGGCATCTACCTGAGCCGACGGGAAGGCGCGCTGGCCAGTCGGGTGGGCCTGGCGCTGCTCTGGCTGGCGCCCCACCTGATGCGCACGCTGTCTGTGCTGGGCACCATCGCCATGTTCCTGGTGGGCGGCGGTATTCTCACACATGGGCTTCCGCCAGTGCACACGGCCATTGCGGATTTCACAGCGAATTTCACTGGTGTGGTGCCCGTCCTGCTCTCGACCCTTGCCGACGGCGTTTTTGGACTTGCTGCCGGGGCCTTGCTGGTCGCACTCATCACTCCGGCGCAGGCGCTGTGGGGAAGGACGTTCAAACCATCCAAGTAGGACACGCTGAATGAACACGCGATTCGCCGTACCGGTGCTTTTCTTCAGCTCCGCGGGCTGGGGGCTTACGTGGCTGCCGATCAAAGCGCTCAGCGAGCAGGGGCTAGACGGGCTGCACCTGGTGTTTATCGCATTCTGTTCTGGTGCCCTGCTGCTCCTGCCCTGGCTGTATCGTCAACGCCAGCAGTGGCGGCACAAACTTTCCCTGATGGCGCTGGTCGCACTGGCCGGCGGTTTTGCGAATGCCTCCTTCCAGACAGCGATTTATCACGGAGACGTGATCCGGGTCATGATACTGTTTTACATGCTGCCCGTGTGGAGCGTGCTGGGAGGACGCCTGTTCCTCGGTGAGCGTATCGACGGTGTGCGGATTCTGGCCGTAGCGCTGTGTCTGTCCGGCGCCTTTATCATTCTGGACGTCGCGCACACGTCCTGGAGTGGCGTGTCATGGGTCGATGCCCTCGCGCTGGGGTCCGGGATGGGGCTTGCGGCGACCAACATTCTCTTCCGCTTTACCCAGGACATACCGGTGATGAGCAAGGTAGCAGCGATGTTCATTGGCTGCGCGTCAATGATAGGCATCTCCTCCCTTTTTGTGGCCTCGGCCGGCAGCCTGCCAACAGCGACTGCTGCGCTCTGGGCGGCGGCTTACGGTGGTTTGTGGCTGACGCTGATCACAACAGGTACCCAGTGGGGCGTAACGCAGATGGACGCGGGACGCTCCGCCATCATCATCGTCGCCGAACTGGTCGTCGCTGTCGCATCAACCGCCATTATCATGAGTGCTGACCTGCAGTGGTTTGAGATCATCGGTGGCATTATGGTGCTGGTTGCGGCCATTCTGGAGGGCTCGCGAAGTGAGGAGCCTGCACCGGCAACACGGCCGGCTCAGGCCGGGTAATCCTACAGCGTGCCGTCGGCCGCCATGCGCACAAACTGGTGGTCGAAGCGCATCTTGACGTTGTCCTTGTTGCCCCAGATCGACCCATCCGGCAACTCAATGCCGATCACGTCCGGGGATTCCGCTCCTGATCCCAGCAGGCCATGCTTGAAGGTGAAGCGGGTCACGAAATCCATGGTTTCGCGCACCCGCTCTGTGGTCAGGTAATCCAGCTTTTCCTGCGGGGTTTTGAACATGTAGGTGGCGGCCAGTTGCATGTCGTAGCCGGCGAGGTCGGTACCGGAGTTTTCGCCCATATAGGTTCTGGCGGCAACGGCCTGCGGGCTGTCACCCAGCATGATGCCCACGGTCTCGAACCAGGCACCGGTGACCGCTTTACCCAGCTCCGGATATTGCTTCAACGTGTCTGAGTTCACCCCCATGACATCAAGAATCTCGCCGGGAATCTGGCTGGAATCAAATACCTTGACCGCGTCAGGCTCCTGCATCGCCATCTGCAGCTGCGGATTCCAGAGTGTTGCGGCCTGGACGTCACTGTTCTTGAACGTGGTGGCAATATCCGCATCAGAGGTATTCACCAGCGTCACATCGCGCTCGCTCAGACCGGCCATCTCCAGTGCACGCGCCAGCGCATAGTGAGACACGGATAACTCCAGCAGATAAACCTCCATGCCTTTGATATCCTGGATGCTGTCGCGACCTTTCAATACCACTGCGTCATTGCCGTTGGAAAAATCGCCCGTAATCAATGCTGTCGTATCGACCCCGGATGCTGAAGGAATAGTGAGCATATCCATGTTGGTCATGGTTGCGCCGTCAAACTCCCCCACCGTGTACATGTTGATGGCTTCGATGTAATCATTGATCTGCACGAGATCGACTTCGATACCGTATTTTTTCGCCCACTTGTCCATGATGCCAGCCTCGTCCATATAGGCCCAGGGCATGAACCCGACGTAGATTGACCACGCCAGTGAGAACTTCGTGCGCTTCTCCTCGGCCTGGGCGAGGCCCCCGTAAAGGCAGAGCATGAGGCTGAGAACCGGTATTCCAATCGAGCGACATAGAGGTTTCATGGTGTATCTCCCAAGGGCTGTGTGACAAAAACGCAGGACGACATCGGATATCAATCCCCGACGTCCGATTGTGGCTGCTGCGCCCGCGTACTGGCGTAGTAGTTGGGTAAACCGGCTGCCGACCAGGCAGAGAACGCAATAAAGCGGCCCGGCCAGGCAATCGCGGTGAAGGGCCAGGCGCCTTCGATCCAGGCGATGACCTCATCTTCCATCTGCGCAGCCCGCTCCCTAGGCAGGCTGATGTGTGTCCACAAGTACGCCTCGGCATCGTGGGCGGCGCTCGCCGTCGGGTATAGATAGAGGCAGTCGAGGCAGGACAGGCCCGTAGGATCCAGCAGGTGATAGGCAAAGGAGCGCCGGGTAGAAAATTCCCGCCAGTGCCATGCGAGGTCCGCGATATCCTCTTCCATGCTGAGGTCATCGGGCGGCCAGGTGTCCCCGGGGCCAAACAGGTGTTTGATGTGCTGCCGGCTCGCCATCACCGCGGCATAGTCAAGCTCTCCCCACTCCGGGCTAGCCGGCACGAGCATAAGCTGCCTGCCGCACCAGCGTGTTGGCGGTGAGAAATCCCCCAGTTGCAGCGGCTTGAACCCGGGCATCCGCGGGCATGCGGTTTCATATGAGCCATCCATCGGAATGAGGTCGCGTGTTGGTCTGGCGCATACACACAGCGAGGGCCAACGATGGTGCCCCAGGGTAGCGCGGGCTCATTGCGAACCGTGTCATGAGCCCGCACGCACTTTGGGGCCAAAGCTGGCGAGACCAAGGCTACCTTTGGGCAAGGTGATCTCACCCGATTCGAGGCGTCTCTTCAGGTAGGCGAAGCTCTGCGCGGTCTGCGCAAACAGGTGCTCACCACAAACCTGCGGTGTGTAGCGGGGGGGCGTTCCGTTAACCAGCAATTCTGCCAGCGGCTCGACCACCACGTCATAATCCACGTTGCAGAACATCGGGAACGCGTAGCGCTCCTCAGCCACCTTGCGCACCCGGTGAGCGGTGGCGACAAATTCTCCGTTACTGAGTATTTCCAGCATGTCACCGATGTTGATGACAAAGGCGCCCTGCAACAGCGGGACATCAATCCATTGACCCGCGCCGTTAATGACCTCGAGGCCGGGTGCAGTGGGCAACAGGATCGTGAAGCATTCATAGTCCGTGTGCGCCCCGATCCCCGCGGCCGCAGGATTCGCCCGATCATCGTGAGGGTAGTGAATCAAACGAAGCTGGGTGGGTGGACGATTGACGAGTCGCGTGAAACGGTCCTCAGGTAGCCCCAGCGCCAGGGCGAAACCGCGAAACAGCTGAATGCCCAATTCAAAGACCGCCGCGTAATAGGCCTGCACGTCCTCTTTGAAGCCCGGTAACCCTGGCCACTGATTGGGTCCGAGCATCGGCCGCTCGTGAGCCGGATCGCGCATGTCAAAATTAACGTCGTAGGCTTCCTTGCGGTCAGGGACAACTGAGCCATAGAGCTGCTCCTCACCCTCTGGCACATAGCCGCTGTGATTCCGCGAGTGTCCGATGTAGCTCTGCATCTTTACCGCATGGCTCTGGGCGAAGAACTCACAGGCTCGCGCGCGAAACCGATCAATAATGGTGGGCGATATGCCGTGGCCCGTGATGTACAGAAAACCTGCGGAACGCGCTGCATCCCCCAATGCTGCTGCGGCCTGCTTGCGAAGCGCGGGGTCGTCTGAGCCCAGACCGGCCACGTCCACCACGGGCAGCGCCTGAAACGCGGTGTGGGCAGGGGTGGTGGTGGAAGCTTTCGACATGCTGACTGCCCTCCCCGGGGCACATGAGCGGTCTGGTCGTCCAGACACAGTAAGCGGCCGCCAGGCCGTCCGGGTCGTCCCGGATCCCATGGGTGGCCGTGCATCAGCGCAATACCCAGGCCACCGGAGAAAGGAAAGCGAGTTCCGTGCCAACCCCTGGTGTTTTCGCGGAAATGCCCTGCAATACAGGATTCCCACCGCGCATCGGCGCTGTTCTTTGCCCGCCCAGTGCTCTCTCGCGCAGCGGAAAATGCATCAATACTGTGCACGAAAGCGGCACTGGTGGGCCGACATGGTGCGCGGAGCAGGCTACTTGCCATGGCGCTGACTGGGCGCTCGCGGAGAACCTGAACAAAACAACCCTGCGCGGAACAGAAACACTTGATCGACTTGCGGCTGCCGGTAGATACTCGACGGAAACCCACTTCCGGAGCACAGGTCATGAAAGGCAAACTACTGGGGACCGCCTTGCTGTTGGTATGCGCGACCGTCGTCACCGCGGCCGACGAAGTTCGCGTGTACAACTGGTCCGACTATATCGACGAAGCACTGCTCGCCAAGTTTGAAGAAGAGACCGGGCTGAAACTGATCTACGACGTTTTCGATTCCAACGAGGTACTGGAAACGAAAATGCTGGCGGGTGGCTCCGGTTACGACGTGGTCGTGCCCTCGGGGACCTTCCTGCAGCGGCAGATTGCCGTTGGCGCATTTCAAAAGCTGGATCCGTCAAAGCTGAGCAACCGCGGCAACCTCTGGGACGTTATCGAGAAGCGTACCTCACGCTATGACCCCGGCAACGAATATTCCGTCAACTATATGTGGGGCACCACCGGCCTGGGCGTGAACCTCAATCGCGTGGCCGAAGTGCTGGGTGCAGACGCGCCCATCGACTCACTTGACCTGATCTTCAAGCCCGAGAACATGGAGCGGCTCGCAGCCTGCGGCGTACACGTCCTGGATGCGCCGGCAGAGGTCATTCCCGCCGCGCTCAAGTATATCGGTGAAGATCCGGACAGCCACGACCCTGCCATCATCGCCAAAGTCGAACCGCTGCTGATGGCCATTCGGCCCTATGTGCAGAAGTTCCACAGTTCCGAATACATCAACGCTCTCGCCAATGGCGATATCTGCGTTGCCTTTGGCTGGTCTGGCGACATTCTGCAGGCCCGCGATCGGGCTGCCGAAGCCGATGCCGGCGTCGAGATTGCCTACCACGCCCCCAAGGAAGGCGCCCTGATGTGGTTTGACCAGATGGCGATTCCTGTGGATGCACCCAATCCGGAGGGCGCCCACCGCTTCCTGAATTTCATCATGGATGCGCAAAACATGGCGCAGGCGTCGAACTATGTGTTTTATGCGAACGGCAATCTCGCCAGCCAGGCCTACCTGCTCCCGGAAGTGATCGGAGATACTGCCATCTACCCGGACGCTGCGACACTGGAGAACCTGTACATCACCACGCCCTATCCAGGCAAGGTACAGAGAACCGTCACCCGGCTGTGGACCCGGGTCAAGTCGGGAACTTGAATATCGATACTCCGCGGGGGTGCCCCGGCGCCCCCATGACTCTCTGCATGTGACGAGGGCACAATGCCGGAATGCGCTTTCGCCCCCTGGACCGACCCCGGCGCGGAACCCCTGATCCGCTTCCGCAACGTGACCAAGCGGTTCGGTGACTTCACCGCAGTCCGCGACCTCACACTCGATATCTATGAGCACGAGTTCTTCGCCTTGCTCGGCCCTTCCGGCTGCGGCAAAACCACCATGATGCGCATGCTGGCCGGATTCGAGACACCCAGTTCCGGCCACATAGAACTTGCAGGGCAGAACATCGTACCGGTGCCCCCGAACAAGCGCGCGGTGAACATGATGTTTCAGTCCTACGCCCTGTTCCCGCACCTGAACGTCTGGGACAACATTGCCTTCGGTCTGAAACGCGACGGGATGCCCAAAGACGCTCTGCGCGAACGCGTTGCAGAGATGCTCAAACTCACCCACCTCGAGCGCTTTGCGCGTCGCAAGCCGCACCAGATTTCAGGTGGCCAGCGACAACGCGTGGCACTCGCCAGGAGCCTGGCCAAAGCGCCCAAGCTGCTGCTGCTGGATGAACCCATGGGGGCACTGGACAAGAAACTGCGCCAGGAAACCCAGTTCGAACTGATGGACATTCAGGAGAAAACCGGGACCACCTTTGTCATCGTCACCCACGACCAGGAAGAGGCCATGACCGTCGCCAGCCGGGTTGCGGTCATGGACGAGGGTGAACTGATACAGGTTGCAACACCCTCCGCCATCTACGAGGCACCCAACTGCGTGTATGTCGCCGACTTCATTGGTGACGTGAACATCATCGAAGGCGCTGCGCATCGCGCCGGCGAAGACCGCTACACGGTGCACTGGGCCGACGGCCAGGCGCCGCTGATGGCGGCCTCTGACAAGGCGTTCTCACCCGCGCAGAATGCCTTCCTGGCAATCCGCCCCGAGAAGGTGCTGGTCACCGCAGAACGCCCGGCTGACGCGGTAAACGCCATTCAGGGCCGCATTCATGATATCGCCTACCTGGGCAATATCAGCACCTATCATGTGGAAGTGGCAGGTGGACGCATGCTGAAGGCACAGACCGCCAACACCCGGCGCATTGAAAACAGGGGCTTTACCTGGGAAAACCGGGTCTGGCTGTCGTGGGATTCAACGGCAGGTGTGCTGCTGGAGCGTTAATGCGACGAGTTTTCATCATTGCCGTTCCCTACCTCTGGCTGCTTGCGCTATTTCTCATACCCTTCGCGATCGTCCTGAAAATTTCCCTGTCGGATGTCGCCATGGCACGTCCGCCCTATCTGCCCCAGTTCAGCTGGGAAGCGGGTTGGGGTGCATTCCTGTCACAGCTCGATTTCGAGAATTTCACCTTTCTCACCACTGACGATCTCTACTGGAAGGCCTATCTCTCCAGCCTGCAGATTGCAGCCACCTCGACATTGCTGACGCTGCTGATTGGCTACCCCATAGCCTATGCCATGGCGAGGGCTCCCGACGAATGGCGTGCGACCCTGATGATGCTGGTGATTCTGCCGTTCTGGACCAGTTTTCTGATCAGGGTCTATTCCTGGATGGGTATTCTCAGTCAGGAAGGCTACCTGAATCAGTTGCTGCTGGGCCTCGGCGTGATCAGCGAGCCCCTGATTATTCTCAATACCAAAGTGGCCGTGTATATCGGCATCGTATACACCTACATTCCCTTCATGATTCTGCCGATCTATGCCGCACTGCACCGCCTTGACAGCTCCCTGATTGAAGCCGCGGAGGACCTGGGCTGCTCCCGCGCGAAAGCATTCTGGCTGATTACAGTGCCGCTCTCGCGCAATGGCATTATCGCCGGCTGTTTTCTCGTGTTCATTCCCACCCTGGGTGAATTTGTCATTCCCTCGTTGCTCGGTGGCTCGGGAACGCTGATGATCGGCAAGGTCCTGTGGGAAGAGTTCTTCAACAACCGTGACTGGCCCGTCGCCTCGGCGGTTGCGGTTGTGCTTGTGCTGATACTGATTATTCCCATCGTGCTGTTTCAGCAGAATCAACAGAAGCAGAACGAGGCGCAAAGCTGATGCGCCTGAGCTGGTTCAATATCACATCGCTGACCCTTGGCTTCGCCTTCCTCTACCTGCCCATGATCATTCTGGTCATCTACAGTTTCAATGAGAGTCGGCTGGTGACTGTGTGGACTGGCTTTTCCACCAAGTGGTACGGAGAACTGCTCAGCAACCAGGCCTTCCTGGATGCAGCCTGGGTCACGCTCAAGGTTGCCGTGTTCTCATCCACGCTGGCCACCGTGCTCGGCACGCTGGCCGCCTATGCGCTGGTACGCGGCGCCCGGTTTCCCGGCAGAACCCTGTTTTCAGGCATGATCTACGCCCCGCTGGTTATGCCGGAGGTCATCACCGGCCTTTCGCTCCTGCTGCTGTTTATCGGTATTGGCCTCGATCGTGGCGTGCTGACCATTGTTCTGGCGCACACAACCTTCGCCATGTGCTATGTGTCAGTCGTCGTGTCGTCGCGCCTGGTGAGCTTTGACCAGTCACTGGAAGAAGCCGCGCTCGATCTCGGCTGTTCCCCCTGGGATGCCTTTCGCCTGGTCACCCTGCCCATCATCGCGCCCGCCGTTATTTCGGGCTGGCTTCTGGCGTTTACCCTGTCTCTGGATGACCTTGTGATTGCATCATTCACCACCGGTCCGTCAGCGACCACGCTGCCGATCAAGATATTTTCGGCAGTCCGCCTGGGCGTCAGCCCGGAAATCAATGCCCTCTCGACACTCATGATTGCCGTTGTTACCCTCGGGGTGATCATCGCCTCGCTGATCTCCAAGCGCAATTTCGTCCGCGAGCAACAGGGCGTTGCCGGTCGCCACTAGTGTCCGCAGCGGCGGATCATCGGAAGGTGACACGATGGACAAGCAATCAGGAAACCCATCCCGGAATGCGTTCACAACGCGGGATGTCTGGAAAGTGTACGGCGAGGGCGCGACCGAGGTGCAGGCCCTGCGTGGCGTGGATATCGACATTCCAGCCGGCGAACTGGTGGTACTGCTCGGCCCCTCGGGCAGCGGCAAATCGACGCTACTGAATATCCTCGGCGGACTGGACCGGGCCAGCCGGGGCGACGTGCTGTTCCAGGGCCAGAATCTTGCGGCAATGACGGATGCGCAACTCACCCGCTACCGCAGGGATCACGTGGGCTTCGTCTTCCAGTTCTACAACCTGATGCCGGGACTCACTGCCCAGGAAAACATCGAACTTGTCACAGAAATCGCCAGCGACCCCATGCCCCCTGCCCATGCCCTGGACCTGGTGGGGCTGGGTGATCGCGGCGACAGTTTTCCGAGCCAACTCTCCGGGGGTGAGCAGCAACGCGTCGCCATCGCACGCGCTGTGGCGAAACAGCCCAACGTCCTGTTCTGCGATGAACCCACCGGCGCTCTGGACAGCAATACGGGACGGGCCGTGCTGCGGGTGCTCAAGGAGGTCAACGAACAGCTGGGCGCTACGGTGCTGATTGTGACCCATGCGGCAGCAACGGCGGACATGGCAGACCGGGTCATTCACTTTGCCGACGGCCGCATTCGGGATATCCAGCGCAATCCTGACAAGCGCGACCCCAGCGAGATCGAATGGTGAGCCGGCCGTGACGCCCCTGGATCGCAAGCTGGTCCGGGACCTCTGGCGGATCAAGGGTCAGGCGGCGGCGATTGGCGCGGTCATAGCCGTCGGTGTTCTGCTGCTGGTGATGATGTCTGGCCTGGTGACCTCCCTGGACGAAACCCGGCGAGCCTACTACGAGCGATACCGCCTGGCTGACGTGTTTGCACCGGTGAAGCGCGCGCCTCGACATCTCCTCGCGGAGCTCAGCGCACTGCCCTCCGTCGCCGCGGTAGAGGGACGCATCACCGGGCATGCGCTGATCGACCTGCCGGGGCTGGACATCCCGCTGCGCGCTAGGGTCGTATCCCTGCCCGAATTCCACACACCGCGTTTGAACGGCTTTTATCTGAGCGCCGGTCGCGCCCCGCAAAGTGATCGCCACGACGAAATCCTGCTGCTCAAAGGTTTTGCCGAGGCACACAGCCTGCGACCCGGAGATACGCTGGACATTACCCTGAACGGCGCCCGCCACACGCTGCGCATCGTCGGTCTCGCGCAGGCGCCGGAATTTCTCTACACAACGGCACCCGGAGAGCTGATGTCTGACGATGCACGCTACGGTGTCATGTGGATCAGCATGCAGACCCTGGCAGCGGCCTATGACCTGGAAGGGGCCTTTAACGAAGCGCTGTTGTCCATTGGCCGGGGCGCGGAACCGTCTGCGGTGATCCATGCGGTCGATCGCCTGCTTGAGCCCTATGGCGGCTTCGGCGCCTACACCGTGGCAGACCACGGATCAAACCGGTTCATCAGCGAAGAGATCGCCAGCCTGCGCGCGACCGCGGCAGCGGTACCGCCGATTTTCCTCGCCGTCGCCGCCTTCCTGCTTTACATCGTCATTTTCCGCATGGTGGAGGCTGAGCGTGGGCAGATCGGCCTGCTGAAGGCCTTTGGCTACAGCAATCTCGAAACCGCAGGACATTACTTCAAGCTGATTCTCGCCATCGCCGCCGGCGGAGCAACCGTGGGCTGTGTACTGGGCATTCTCGCCGGACGCGCCCTGATTGACCTGTATCTTCTCTATTTCAAATTCCCCTTCCTGATTTTCCAGCTTGATCCGGTATCCTTCATCGCCGCATTCAGCGTCAGTATCGGTGCCGCATCTGCCGGAGGGGTTACGGTCCTGAGGCGTGTTTTTCGCCTGACCCCGGCGGCAGCGATGCAGCCACCCGCCCCGCCCCGTTACCGCCCTCTCGGCGACCTTGCCCGCTCCCTGCAGTCGGTGCTGGACCAACCCAGCCGGATGGTGGTGCGCCGCCTGACCCGACAGCCCGGACGTATGGCGGGAGCGGCTGGCGGTATCGCGGCTGGCATGGCGCTATCGGTCGCCATGATCGGCATCATGAATGGCTTCAACCAGGCGATCGACCTGACCTTTAATGTCATCGACCAGAGTGACGTCAGCGTCACCTTCAACGAACCGCTGTCCGATACCGCGCTGGATAACCTGCGCCGTATGCCCGGCGTCCTTGACGCACAACCCGCTCGCCATGTGTCTGCAGTGTTGCGACACGGTGTCCAGCGCCACCTGGGCGTCGTCAGCGGTCTGACGACCGACGCACGCCTGTACCGGGCAGTGGACAGCGGCATGGCGGCTGTGCCGCTGCAGGCCGGAGGCATTGTGCTCGCGGAGGCGCTGGCAGATATCCTCCAGGTACGGGTGGGAGATCTGCTGACGCTGGAGGTCCGCGAAGGCAGGCGGCCGACGCTGCGCATACCGGTGACGGGCATCGCACAAACCCTGCTGGGTTCGCCAGCCTATATGGAACTGTCCGCACTCAACCGCGCACTGGGAGAGCCAAACCGCGTATCCGGTGCTTACCTGCGCCTGGACAGTACCCACCAGAACGCTGTCTACCGCGGGCTCAAGGACATGCCGGCAGTGGCGAGCGTGAGCCTGAAACAGGACGCCAGAAATGCCCTGCAAACCCAAATGGATTCGGGTGCGGGAGCCATGCGCTATATCATGATGGCGGTGGCTGGGATCATCACCTTCGGCATCATCTACAATGCAGCACGCATCGCCTACGCCGAGCGCGCCCGGGATCTGGCCAGTCTGCGCGTCATCGGCTTTTCGCACCGTGAGGCTGCGTTTGTGCTGCTCGGTGAACTCGCACTGGTTACACTGGCTGCCTTGCCACTGGGCGCGGTGCTGGGCTATTACCTGTCGTTTGCGGTCGCGGCGGGTTTCAGTACCGATCTCTACCAGATTCCGGCCACGGTCCAACCGGCCGGCTACGGCGCTGCAGCACTTGCCGTCATCGCCGCAGCCACTCTCTCGGGCTGGCTTGTGAAGAGGGACCTGGACCGCACCGATCTGGTATCGGCACTCAAGGCACGGGAATAGCATCATGACCAGAAAGCACTCCAGACCAATCATCAGCCTCACAGCGGGCCTGATCGTCGCGGCCTCGCTGGTCTTCGCCTTCTGGCCGCGGCCACTGCTGGTGGACCTGGCTGTCGTAGAACGTGGGACGATGAGGGTCACCATCGACGAAGAGGGACGCACTCGTGTGCACGATGCCTACGTGCTCGCGACCCCCGTTGCCGGTCGCCTGCAGCGCGTCGAGGTCCTGCCCGGCGATGCGGTTGTGCACAACCAGACCGTTGTGGCGCAAATGCTGCCCAGCAACCCCGATGCACTGAACATACGCACCCGGGAGCAGGCCCTGACCGAAGTTGCCGCCGCCGAGGCCGCCCTGCGGCTGGCGCGCGCTGAGCTGAACAAGGCCGTTGCCGACAGTGATCTGGCAAAGACCGACCTAGAGCGCGTGCGACGTTTGCGCGGAAATGCCATGGTCAGCGAAGCGGACCTGGACCGCGCGGTGCGCGCGGCGCGCAGTGCCGAGGCTGTGCTGGGTACCGCGGAGGCGGCTATCGCAATGCGCGAAGCGCAGCTCGCCAACGCGCGCGCAAGCCTGATCAGCTTTCAGGATGCGGATGCGCCCGCGGGGGCGATACTCACGCAGCGCGAGGCCATCCCCCTGTATGCCCCGGCAACAGGGCGCGTGTTGCGCGTGCTGCAGGAGAGCGAAACAACCTTACCGGCCGGCACCGCCATTCTCGAGATCGGCAATATCGAGAACGACCTCGAAGTGGTGGTGGAACTGCTGTCTACGGACGCCGTCAAGGTGTCCCCGGGGGACCCGGTGATCCTCGAGGATTGGGGCGGACCGGCAACGTTACACGGCGTTGTGGAGCGCGTAGACCCGCTGGGCTTCACCAAGTTTTCCGCGCTGGGCGTGGAGGAGCAGCGCGTGAATACGATCGTGCAGTTTACAGAGCCCGCAGACGCACGTCGCGCACTGGGCCACGGCTACCGTGTTGAGGCCAGGATTATCATCTGGGAAGCCGACAACGTCCTGAAACTGCCTGCGAGCGCACTGTTCCGGCACGGCAGCGACTGGGCTGTATTCCGCGAGGAGGGCGGCAAAGCCCGCTTGACCCCCGTTACGATTGGACGCAACAACGGTATTGACGCGGAGGTACTGGAGGGCCTGCAAGCGGGGGACACGATTGTGCTGTATCCGGGCTCAAGCCTTGGGGACGGTGTGCGCATCAGGCAACGTGCAGCCGGGTGATCGGTACGCCCGTAGCGCCTGACCCTAGAAAGCCTGTCCAAAGCTCATGTACACACCGTGGCTGCCCGCCTCTCCCCAGGCAGCATCGAGCCGCACGATCATTTTGTCCTCGGGCCGAATCACGAAATGCACCCCAAAACCGACTGCCGGATACAGGCTTTCCTTCTCCGAGCAATCGCCCGCGTCATCAAACAGACAGGACAGGGAGGCAAACGCCGCCAAGCGCCAACGCGGCGCCACGTAGTGTCGCTCCTCAACCTCGAGGGCCAGGGAATTTGGTGCCCTGAATTCCCCGGGGATATATCCGCGCGTACGAAGCGTTGAATAGCCACTGGGCGGCGCGTCCCCCGTCATCCGCGTGGACAGGTTGGTCGCCAGCACTGAGCCGCGTCCATGCGCCAGATAGTGGCTGAAGCTGGCGAGGAAGATGTCGAACGACACATCGCCGCCCAGCGCCTCCCGATAGGCCAGCTGGCTCAACCGGAGGTAGGAACCGCTGCCGGGGGACTGCGTGTTGTCCCGCGTGTCGTACTGTGCTTTCAAGCCAACCGCATTGGAGTTGAACCCCCCCAGCTCAAGAGCGTCGAGGACGAGACTGGCCATTTCGTTGCCACCAAACATCCCGTAGCGATTGACCACGGCATGGCCACCGACGTACCAGTGCTTACTGACCCGCATCAGGTAGCTGCCGTAAAGGGCATTGATCTGGTCGGTCGTTTCTGCCGTCAGGCCGGAGCCCAGGAAATTTTCATAGCGATTATTGGCCTTGCCACCACCGAGCGCCAGTGCAATACGATGCTTGTCAGGCCCCAGGTAGGCGCGCGCAAAAACGCCGTAGGCATAGGAATCGGTGGTACTGTAGGTCGCCATGCCGCCAAAGGTGGAGGGCGGCGCCTGGGGATGAAACTGCTTGATGTATGCCGCCATGCCGCCAAACGATGTGCCCAGCTTGGGGTTGCTGCTCAGTACCGGCGTCAGCAACCAGGGGCTCTCCGCAGTCTCCGCCGCCGTTTCTGCAACCGATCCATCAACGCTGTCCCGCACGGTGCTTGCTGAGGCCGGTGTCAGCCACACAGCGACAAGACAGCAACACACAGCCGCCCGCGCCCTGTCTAGGACATACCCTTGCCACCGGTGACGGCGGAGCGCTGGCATGAGGAACTCTCCTGGCATGGTGATCTTCTGCCCGAATCCGTGTTGTGCCCGGCAATCACTATACAACAGGCCGGGCCTGTGTAACGGCACTGCCACCGTAAAAAACCGTGCTGACACGTGCCTGCACAGATAAAAGTCGGTTTGTGCTATCGTGATGGCATGAAGTCATTAGGGATAGACCATCTGAAAACGCATCTCTTGCTCTCGCTGTTCCTCAGTTGCGTCACCCAGCTGGGGTTTGCCGCAAACAGTGAGTTCCTGCGCCTGGCAATTGAAAACCTGAACGGTGGCAATCACGCAAGCACTGCATCATTGGTGCGCAACGTGGATGACCTCTCGGCCATTTATGGCGACTACCAGTACCAGCCCCTGTGGTTCGCCGATGGGCCATTGGCCTCGCTGCGCACAGACCTGCAGCGCGAGATACTGCGCTCCGCTGACCACGGCCTTGCGCTGCATCGCTACCACTACGATGAACTGCTGGCGGGCACCCTGCCGGAAACACAGCTGGATGTACTGTACACCGATGCCTTGCTGTCGCAGGTGCGAGACCGCTACCGCGGTGCCGTGGCACAGGTGGACGACCAGTGGTACCTGGAACGTGAGTCCATTGATCCCAGAGGTCTGCTGCAGCAATTGGTAGCACAGGGCAAGGGGCTCAGTGACCTGCTGCATGCCCTGTGGCCGCAAACGCCGGAATATTGGGCGTTGGTGGCAAAGCGCGCTGAACTGTCCACCGCAGCAGACGCCACCAGCCGCCCTGTGGATGGCGGCCCCGCCCTGAAACCCGGCGCCAGCGGCCCGCGGGTGGCACAGCTGCAGGAAAGGCTGCTGGGACCTGGCGAGCACTCCGGCACCTTCGATGAACAACTCAGGCAGGCCGTTGTCACGTTTCAGCAGGGGGCGGGGCTTGAGGCAGACGGCATTGTGGGCAACGCCACCCTGGAAGTTCTCAATGCCACGCGATTCTCGTGGATTGATCGTCTGGATGCCAACCTCGAGCGCTGGCGATGGCTGCCGCGAGACACCCCCTCAACCTATATCCGGGTGAATATCGCAGCATTCCAGATGCGGGTCATCGAAAACAACGCGGAGGCGCTGACAATGGACATCATTGTCGGTCGTCCGTACCGCGAAACCCCGATCTTTACCGAAGATATGCAGTACCTGGTGTTTTTTCCCTACTGGAATGTTCCCTACAGCATCGCCGTCAAGGACAAACTGCCGCTGCTGCGGCAGGATCCGGCCCCGCTGGCAGCGGCAGGCTACCAGGCACGACTGGCGGGCAGCCAGGAATTCGTTCCCGTGACGGAAGTAGACTGGCAGACGGTGCGGCCCGGGCAGTTCACCCTGCGCCAGCTACCGGGCGACCACAATGCCCTCGGCAAGGTAAAGTTCATGCTGCCGAATCAACACAGCGTGTACCTGCACGACACGCCCGACAAGGCACTCTTCAGGAAATCCGAGCGCACCTTCTCCTCCGGCTGCATTCGCCTCGCTGAGCCACGCAAGCTCATCGAGTGGGTGTTGAACCACGACAAGAGCAACTACCTGACGCAGGTAGATCGACTGTTTGAATCCGGCGAAACCACAACCGCTTACCTGAAGGATCCGATACCGGTTTACCTTGTCTACTTCACCGCATTCGCGGTCGGTGATGACGTGGTGTTCCGCCGGGATGTCTACGGCCGAGACCAGCGGATTGTCGATCAGCTGAGAGAGGCCGGCAAAAGCCGGGTTTGACAACTACCTGCGTGGGGGTCAGCGCTCACGGCAACGGGACCCCTTTGATCCAACTAGGCGAAATAACCACGCGTACGGTTCGCCAGCGCGACCAGCGACAGCATGACCGGCACTTCCACCAGCACACCCACCACAGTCGCCAACGCAGCACCCGAGTGCAGCCCAAACAGGCTGATAGCCACCGCAACCGCCAGCTCGAAGAAGTTCGACGTGCCAATCAGGGCGGCAGGCGCTGCTGTGCTGAAAGGCACACGCCACAGGTAAGCCCAGCCGTAGGCGATGAAAAAGATCCCGTAGCTTTGAATCAGCAGGGGTACCGCAATCAGCGCAATCACCAGTGGCTTGTCCAGAATCGTCTGTGCCTGAAAGCCGAACAACAAGACGACGGTTGCCAGTAACCCGATAATCGAGAAGGGTTTCAGTCTTGCAGTGAAGGCACTGATACGTTCATCGCTGCCGCCGCCATCAAGCATGCTGCGTGTGAAGTAACCCGCGACCAGCGGCACAACAACATACAGCATCACCGAGAGCAGCAGCGTATCCCAGGGCACAACGATGTCGGTCACGCCCAGCAGCAAGGCGGCCAGTGGTGCAAAGGCGAACACCATGATCAGGTCGTTGATCGACACCTGCACCAGCGTGTAGTTGGCATCGCCTCGCACCAGCTGACTCCAGACAAACACCATCGCCGTACAGGGTGCGACACCGAGCAGTATCATCCCGGCAATATATTCCTGGGCCGTTTGCGGGTCCACAAGACCGGCGAACACAGATTCAAAAAAGAAGATCCCCAGGGCAGCCATCGTGAATGGCTTGACGATCCAGTTGACGACGAGGGTGATGCACAGACCTTTGGGGCGCTTGCCTACATCGCGCAGTGAAGCGAAATCGACATTCACCATCATGGGGAAGATCATCACCCAGATAAAGACGGCCACCGCAAGATTCACGCTCGCATACTCAAAGGCGGCGATAGCAGCAAAAACACCGGGACGGGCGACGCCGGCGGCAATGCCAACCGCGATGCACAGCGCGACCCAGAGTGAGAGGTAGCGCTCGAACAAGCCCATGGACGAAGTGTTGGCACTGCTCATGGTAGTTCCTTCTCTATGCGGTCCCTCAGCAGGGTGAGGGCATTGTCAAATGCTTTAGCCACCTCCTCCTCGCTCCCCTGAACGCTGGCAGGATCCGGTGTGCTCCAGTGTTTCTTTGCCACGTTCCCGATAAACACGGGACAGCTTTCCGTCGCGGCGCGGTCGCAGACCGTGATGACGATATCGAACGCCTGATCGGCGAACTCATCCCAAGACTTGCTGCGGGGTTCACCCACGCCGAAGCCATGGCGCTGGAGGGCCGCGATGGAGCCCGGGTGCACGTAGCCCGCTGGCTCACTGCCGGCGCTGACGGCGGTATATCGCCCCTCCCCAAGCTGATTGATCATGGCCTCGGCCATGATGGATCGACAGGAATTGCCCGTACAGAGAACAAGCACCTTCTTCATACAACTACCCTTCCAGGAATGTCACCAAAACTCGCGTGAACGCCGCCGATCGACACGCTCAGGTATGGCCTGCACGCTGTCATGACGCGTCAGGAGATGGCGGGTCACAGCACTGTGCTAGCTCAATGATGGAACAGGCGGATGTGCTGTCCTCGCGAATGGTCGCGAAGTCCGCACTGCAGCAGTCTTTCACCAGGAAGGTGATGAGCTCATGTGTGGCCTGAAAGTCCGCACTGTAGATAATCGAGCGCCCTTCCCGCCGCGAGGAGACAATGCCCGCCTGTGAGAGATGATTGAGATGGAAGGACAGCGTATTGTGCGGCGTGCCCAGGGCTTCACTCAGCGCGCCAGCGGGAAGACCCGTCGGCCCCGCCTGCACCAACAAGCGGAAAGCGCGCAGCCGCGTTTCCTGTGAGAGTGCGTTGAATACGATTGACGCCTTGTCGATGTTCATGTGTCCATATTATTGGACATATGGACACATTTCAAGCGAAAAATCCGCCACTCGCCGAGCGATCCTGACATACGTCCCCTGCCCGCAATGAACCCACTTCCACCGTCACTGAACCGTCGTGTTTTATCTTATACTCTACGAAAACACGGTTAAGCATGACTCAGGGCGCCTGCAATGACAAACGACATAAAACAAACCTCCTCAAAACACGTCAACCCCTTCAAGGAACCCGAGGACGCCGCAGTGCAACCTGCGGGGCCTTCCCCCATCGACCTCGCTGCGCTGGCGTTCGTCAAGCAGCTTGGCGCCGAACTGCAAAAGGGCGAGTTCGACCTGCCGCCGTTTCCCGATACCGCCGTCAAGGTGCGCGAATGCATTCGGGATCCCGCGGCGGATAACCGGGCGCTCGCCGCCATCATCGCCAAAGAGCCTGCGCTCGCGGCGCGGCTAATGCGCATGGCCAATTCCGCGATGGTGCGGCGCGGGCCCATTGAAGTTACCGACATACCCACGGCCATCTCGCGCGTGGGCATGACCATGGTGCAGAACGCGGCGACCTCGTTTGCGGCACGTGAAGCGTTCAAAGTGCCCCCCGGCAGCGCCTGCTTCGGTGAGTTGAACGAACTGCGCCGCATGAGCGTTCGGGTGGCGTCAATCGCCTACCTGCTTGCCAAAAATGTGCGCAGCGTCAGCAAGCCGGACGAGGCGATGCTGGCCGGGCTGCTGAGTTCGGTGGGCAAGTTCTACATTTTCACCAAGGCCTCTGACCACCCGGACCTGTTCACTGACCGCGCTGCATTGCGCGCCCTGCTGAACCAGTGGCATACCGGCGTGGCGCGCGCGATTGTGGAGGCCTGGGAGTTCCCCGATACCATTGCCATTGCGGTAGATGAGCAGGAGGTAAAGGACAAAAATCGCATTGACGCTGCAGATCTCAGCGACCTGCTGCTGGTCGCCAATATCATTGCCCGCGCGGGTGTGGATGCTGCAAAGCAACTGGGCGACCTGGATTCGCTGGCGCGCATGCGCATGGATGCAGGCAAGCTGCACACGCTGCTCACAGAGCACCAGGAGGAGATTGAGTCCATGGTTTCCGCGATGACCTGAGGCGGAAAATACCGGCGCACCGATAGGCATTACGACTGCAGGGCGCGCATCGCCCCATTGCATTGCACTTCTTTTTAAATATAATCATTCTCATTTTCGTTCGCATCAGAGAGTGATATCGCAATGTTCACAGCGCGTTTTGCAGCGGGCCTTCTGCTGGGTACCTGTTCATTCACCGCTTTCTCCGCCGCCACAGACCCGGACACCCTCGAAGTCGTCAACGTATACGGGCTACCGACTGACGCCAGGGTCTCGGGCACCCTCCCTGCCCTGCAGGACGGCAAGATCTTCGAGGGCAAGAAAACAAGCTTTGTCGACCTCGGCGAGCAGCCCGTGTTTGTCGAACCAAACCTGCGGCAAATGTTCTCGCGACTGCCCGGCCTGTTCGTATCCGACCAGAAAATCCCCAGTATCTACAACATCAACTACCGGGGCCTGGGCAACCCACACGAGTCGGAATACGTCGCCTTCTTCCAGAACAACATACCACTCGCGGCTGACCTGTTCGGTTATCCGACGATTTACTATATGCCTGCCGCCCAGCGAGTCGAACGCATTGAATTCGTGCGCGGCGGTGGCGGCCTGCTGTATGGGCCACAGGTCGGACCGGTACTCAATCTGGTGACACGGCGCGCGGATGCCGATGCCGAAACTGCCTTCAGCACGGACCAGGCAATGGGTAGCGACGGGTTGTACAGCACTTATAACGAAGTGAACTGGTCCCAGGGCGACATCGGCGTCCTGGCCTCGTTCGACCATCGCAGCGCCGACGGGCCTCGAACCAATGAGGACTACCGCGTCAATGCCGGCTACCTGGGCATCGCCTGGGAGGGCTTGCAGGACATCCGCCTGGGCTTCGACCTGGATCTCTACCAGTCCGACTCGGGCGAGGCGGGCCGGCTGACCTCCCAGGAATACGCCACCGAACGCGATCTGGTGAAGTCGCCTTTCAACCGAGTCGAGATTGACCAGGTCATCGCCACACTGACGTATGGTCAGCAGATCAATGCCTCGTCCACACTGGATGCCAGCGCCTGGTACTCTTCCATGGACCGCCTGAGCCGACGCTCGGCCATGTTCACGGACCCGGCAAATGAACCCGACACCACGGCGATTGACGAGCAGGAGTTTGCCAACTATGGGCTCGACCTGCGCTACGCCCTGTCCTGGGGGGAGAACAACGTACTCACCGCGGGCACAACCGCGTACCTGGGCGACAGCCCGCGCACGCGTCACGTCAGCGATGACATTCGATCCAGTGCGCAGAATCCGGAGGACCTCGCCTTCAGCCAGGACCGTGTGATCACCTACAACGCGCTGTTTTTCGAGAACCTGTTTCGCTTGGGCAAGCTGAGCGTGGTGCCCACGCTGCGCCTGGAGCGCATCAACTACGACCTGCGTGAACCGGTGAAGAATGCAAGCCTGAATCGTGATGCCATCGACACTGACAGAACCTATCACGAGGCGCTTTTCGGCCTGGGGCTGATGTACCAGTCCGGCGAACACGCCGAGTTGTATGCCAATGTCTCGGAGTCCTACCGCCCACAGCGGTTTGATGACCTGATCAATCCGTCCTCGGAACTGGCGGGAAGCAACAACCCGGATATCTCGCGTGCAGTCAACTATGAGATCGGTTACCGCAGCGAGCCACGCGACGGGCTGCTGTTCGACCTGAGCCTGTTTCGCATCGATTTCGAGGACAAGATCGAACAGATTCAGGTCAACATCAGCGATGTGGAGCGCGTCAACAGTGGCGACTCGCGGCATCAGGGCATTGAGTTCGGTGTGGAATACAACTTGGTTGCCGATGCCGCCTACACTTTAAAGCTGTTCGCCAACGGCTCGCTCCTGGACACCGAAATCACCCGCAGCCTGGAGGCTGACCTGATCGGCAACAGCACCGCGTTTGCACCCGACTACCTGATTCGCACCGGTTTTATCGTTGACCGTGGGCCATGGAACGCGGCGCTCACTGCCAGTCTGGTCGGCGAGCAATTCTGGCAGGACTCCAACCTCGCAAGCGGCACGGGTGCCAGCAGAATTGACGGAGAAATACCGGCCTACGAAGTGCTGGACTTCAGCATAGAGTACCGCCACCGTGACCGCTGGACCCTGTACGGCGGCGTCAACAACCTGCTGGATCAGGATTACTACAGCCGGGTGCGCTCAGACGGTATCGAACCGGCGCAGGAGCGAGCGCTCTACGCCGGGTTCCGCTTCGAAATCCGCTAGCACGCCGCAACCCGACGGGCAGCTGGCGCGCGCACCCTACAACTGGGGCAGGGCCGTGAACACGCTACCTGCGTGCCAGCCACCGTCGGCCATGAACTCCGAACCGGTGCTGAAGCTGGCCTCATCCCCGGCGAGGAACACAGTGACTGCGGCCACTTCGCTGGGCATCCCGACGCGCGGCAAGGCCTGGTTTGCGTAGGTGGCATCTGCCTGCTCGCGGGTCATGAAGTCCTTGCCATGCATATCGGTGTAGATCCCCCCGGGATGCACGCTGTTGACCCGGATGTTGTACTTGCCCATCTCCAGGGCGGCGGTTTTGGTCATGCCGCGCACCGCCCACTTGCTGGCGGCATAGGCCACCAGGGAGTTCTTTGCCTGGAAGCCGTCGATCGACGAGATATTGATTATGGAGCCACCGCCGCCCGCCTTCATGCTGGGAAACACCGACTGCATGCCGAGAAACACGCCCAACTGGTTGACCCGGGCCACCGCCATGAACTCCTCCTCGGTGGTATCCATGATGGTCTTGTGGATCAGGATCGCCGCGTTGTTGACCAGCACATTGAGCGTGCCGAACTGCTTGCTGGCTTCGACTGCCGCCAGCCACTGCGCCTTGTCGGTGACGTCCAAATGAACATACACCGCCTTCTCGCCAAGTTCTTCGGCCACCTTGCGGCCCGGCTCATCCAGAACATCCCCCAACACCACGCAGGCGCCCTGCTCCACCAACAGTCTTGCGGTCGCCTCCCCCATGCCCCGGGCGGCCCCGGTAACGATGGCGACTTTGCCTTCCAATCTTGCCATGACGCATTTCCCCTGTGTGGATGCAAAAAACAGCCACAAGCTTAACGCCTGCGCGCACCGGACTCCTAGTACAATCGGGTGATTGCGCTACCTGCACACCGCTCAAGGCCGTCGTGACCGGGTTTGCAGCCGCCGCTGCCGGACACCCTGAACATCATCCCGTCAATTCCGTGATAGGCTAGGCGCCCTGGTTTGGCGCGGCCAGCCCTCTCGCCAAACCCATCACGTACACGATCAGGAGAGCAACGATGAGCACAACCGGAAAGCAGGTTTTCACCACCCTGGAGAAGAACGGCACCCTCACGGTGGAAGTTGCCACCAGCACCTTCCCGGATCCCAAGGGCGATCAGGTGCTGGTCCGGATGGAAGCCGCGCCGATCAACCCATCGGACCTCGCGCTGCTGTTCAGCGCGGCGGATCTGGAGAACGCCGAATATTCCCCGGGGAAGGTCGTGGCGAAAATGCCGGAACCCTTCCTCAGCGGCTCCAAAGGGCGCCACGGTCAGCGCATGCCGGTAGGCAATGAGGGCGCGGGCACCGTGGTGGCAACCGGAGAGAGCCCGACAGCCAAGGCGCTGCTCGGCCAGCGCGTCGCTTGCGTGCCCGGCAATGCTTTCTCTGAATACGCCATCGCCGATGCCAAGATGTGCCTGCCACTGGGGGAGAACTCATGCGAGCATGGCGCATCGGCGTTCGTCAATCCAATGACCGCCCTCGGTTTTGTCGAGACGGCAAAAATGGAGGGGCACACGGCGATGGTTCACCTGGCAGCCGCCTCCAACCTGGGCCAGATGCTGCAGCGGATATGCCTTGAGGACGACCTGGAGCTGGTCAACATCGTGCGGAAACAGGAGCAGGTGGACCTGCTCAAGGGGCAGGGGGCGAAATACGTGGTCAACTCGTCGGATGCTGACTACATGGCGCAACTACGCGCGGCGATCGAGCAAACCGGCGCCTACCTCGGTTTCGACCCGATTGGTGGCGGCAACAACTCCGACAACGTCTTCAAGGCGATGGAGCAAGTCGCCGTGGCTAAAATGACGGAGTTCAGCCGCTACGGTTCCAACCAGGAAAAGAAGATGTACATCTACGGACGTCTCGACCTCGGCGCCACCATACTGACTCCTTCCTACGGCTTCGGGTTCACCCTCTCGGGCTGGTTGCTGTTCCCCTTCCTGCAAAAAGCCGGGATGGAAACGGTGCAGCGTATGCGCAAACGCGTCCTCGACAATCTGACCACCACCTTCGCCAGCCACTACAAGGAACGGGTCACGCTGGAACAGATGCTGGAAAAAGACGCGGCAATGGATTACCGCGCCATGCGCACGGGCGAGAAATACCTCGTAACGCCGTAGTGGTCTGCGGATGCGGGCCGTGTCGTCAGCAGGGCTGTACGCACCGGCACTGTGCGCTCCGTGTGATAAATTTTTATCAATCAGGTGAAGGCGGCGCGGCGTTCGGTCACTGTTGAACACGTTGCGCCGCGCATCGGACACGGAGGGCCGTCGACCGGGATGTCATAGCGCTCCGGAGACCAATGTGCATGGAGGACCGAATGCTATCGCTTGGTTACTTCCTGACAGCGCTGGCCGTATTGCTCGCAACGCTGGCCGCTTGGAGACAATGGGACCGGCGCCGCGAGGAGGCAGTGTGGCGACGCCTGATTGCGCTGCACGCCGGTACCCGCCAAGTCTTCCAGGCCGCTATGGTTGACGGCCTGCCGGAGCCTGCACAACGCTACTTCCACTACACCATCAAAGTCGGCACACCGTTAGCCACCGTGGTCGACGTCGACATGGCGGGTGACATCGGCCTGGGTACGCAGGATGCGCCCAAGTACCGCCCCCTGCAGGCGCGCCAGATTCTTGCCTCTCCGCATGGCTTCATGTGGTCGATGACGTCCGGCGCCATCAGCGGCTCCGACGGCGCGCTACCCGGGAAATCGTGGACACGCTTCTGGCTCTGGAACCTGATACCCGTGGCCCGCGCAACGGGGCCTGACCATCTTCGCTCATCCTTTGGCCGACTGGTGGCTGACGCTGTCCTGTGGGCGCCTGCCAGCCTGCTTCCCGGCAACGGCGTTTCCTGGGAGGCGCTGGGCGATGACTGCGCGCGGGTAAACGTGCGCCACGGCCTGTTGGAACAAGCTGTCGATGTGCACGTGAATGCGGAAGGTGCGCCAGTGCGCGTCCTGTTCCAGCGCTGGAGCGATGCAAACCCGCAGCGTCACTATCAACTACAGCCGTTCGGCGGCGAGCTGTCCGAGTTTCGGGAGTTTGCAGGCTACCGTCTGCCGACCTGCGTGATCGCGGGCAATCACTACGGTACGGCCGCCTATTTTCCTTTTTTCAAGGTCCGGGTCAGCGCCATACGCTTTCCCGACGCCCCACCGACATGAGTGCCCTGGACCTTGTCGCAATAGGCATCCAGATCGTACTGCCGGTCACCTTGATCGCGTGGCTCGCCTTCCGGCCGCTGTCGGGCGGAGTGGGCTTTCTGGTACAGGCCCTGGCGACGGGGCTGGTGTTAACGACACTGCTGCTGATTGGCGTGTGGATGATACCGCCCTGGTGGACGCCCTACCTCTACCTCACCGTCTGGTTCGGCATCGTTCTTGGCGGGTCGCGGCTCAGGTTGCGCTCGCGCAAACACCGGGACCGCTCATTCTCCAGCGCCCTGGGGCCGCTGCTTTTCGCTGTTCTCGGCCTGCTGTGCCTGACCCTGACCACGCAGGCCATAACAGGCCGCTGGATTCCAAGCGGCGGCACCGCGACCGCGATGCGCTTCCCCCTGGGTCCCGGCACCTATCTGGTCGCCAATGGCGGCGCGAATTCACGGGTGAACGGCCATGTCATGACCCTGAAACCGACGACAACACGCCAGGCGGACTATCGAGGCCAGTCCTATGGGGTCGACCTGATCAAGATCGATCGCCTCGGGCTCCGGGCCGCAGGCTGGCGGCCAGAGCGGCCAGCTGCCTATGCCATTTTCGGCGAGCCCGTGTTTGCGCCCTGCTCTGGCTCCGTCATTCGGGTTTCCGATGGGCAGCAGGACATGCCGGTGCCGACCACAGACACCTCCCGACTCGAAGGCAATCACGTGGCCATCCAGTGCGACGGCGTGATCGTACTGCTGGCCCACCTCAGGCAAGGCAGTGGGCGCGTTGCGCCCGGCGACCGTGTGGCGTCAGGGGCGTGGATTGGCAACGTGGGTAATTCAGGACAAACCACCGAACCCCATCTGCATATACATGTGCAGCGCCTACCCGAATCCGGAGCGCTTCTGTCGGGTGACCCCCTGTTCCTGACCTTCGACGGTCACTTCCCGGTAAGAAACGAGCGGATTATTATCGAAGGTGCAGAGGTCTCCGGCGGATAAAGCACAGGTTCCTTCCCCGCTTCGACTCAGAACAGGGCCGCATTCAGCCACATGTGCGTGGCAATTGATGCCAGGTAGCCAACCATAATGACCGGCGTCCACCGCAGGTGCGACACAAGCGTGTAATAGCCACGAGCCTGCCCCATCAGCGCAACGCCCGCTGCAGATCCAATCGATAACATGGAGCCACCAACACCGGCCGTCAATGTGACCAGCAGCCACTGGCCCTGTGACATCTCGGGCTCCATGGACAGCACGGCGAACATGACCGGAATGTTATCGACCACTGCGGACATGAAGCCCACGGCAATATTCGCGCCGGTCGCACTCCAGTCCGTATACAGCATTTCGGACACTTCCGAGAGGTAGCCGATATAGCCCAACCCGCCCACACAGAGCACCACGCCGTAGAAGAACAGCAGGGTGTCCCACTCGGTTCGCGCCATCGGGTTGAACACATCAAAGGGCACCGCCTTGTCCAGCCGTTCCAGCAAACGCGTGTTCTGTGTCGCTTCAGCCCAGGACCGCTCCCTGGCAACGCCGCGCGCGAAACTGCGACGCAGGTAATAGCCCAGCAGTTGCAAGTAAGCGAGCCCCATCATCATCCCGACCACGGCGGGCAGGTGCAGGAAATTGTGCCCCAGAACCGCGGTGGTGATCGTCAACAGGAACAGCACTACCGTACGCCGGGCACCGCGCTTCATGATCACAGGCTCCGTGGCGTCTCGCGGCGGCTGGCGCGGTACCGCAAAGCTCATAACCAGGGCCGGCACCAGGAAGTTTACCGCGGAGGGTATGAAGAGCCTGAAGAATTCGGTGAACTCCACGGCGCCCTTCTGCCAGACCATGAGCGTGGTGATGTCACCGAAGGGTGAAAACGCTCCTCCCGCGTTCGCGGCAATCACGATGTTGATACAACCCAGACTGATGAAGCGCGGACTGTCCTCACCCACCTTCATCAACACGGCGCACATCAGCAGCGCCGTGGTGAGGTTGTCCGCCACCGGCGAAATGAAGAACGCCAGCAAACCGGTAATCCAGAACAGGCTCAGGTAACTGAACCCCTTGCTGACCAGCCAGCCGCGCAAGGCATCGAACAACTGTCGTTCTTCCATCGCATTGATGTAGGTCATCGCCACCAGCAGGAACAACAGCAGCTCCGAATATTCCAGCAGATTGTGCTTCAACGCGGCGTTGGCGCTTTCCGTATCGCCATTCAGTGCGGCAAAACCTGCCACAAGAAACCAGATGAGACCGGCGGCCAGTAGCACAGGCTTGGACTTGCGCAGGTGCAGCTTCTCCTCCAGCATCACGAAGACGTAAGCGATGGCGAAGATGGCCACTGCCAGGTAGCCCACCGGGTGCTGCGTGAAGCCCGGCACCACAGACTCGGCAGCGCCAGCAAACGTCCCCTGGCCGAGGCAAAACAGGCCGAGAACGGTGCCAGGGACGATCCGGGGAGGGTTGTTTAAAGCCGCATCATCAACAGCATGGGAGCTGCGAACCCGGCTGCACAAGTGATTGGTTTTCTTCATGATTTCAGATCCAGATGCGAATAACTCCCGGCATGCGCCGGGCTCGCGCATCTGACCACAGTCAGTGCTTGCCTGAATTGACCTATGTCGTGAAAACATCATTCTTTCAGGAGAAATTGGTGACACCCGTCGCTGGCTATAACATTATCGAGCGAATCAACGACTACGTTCAATGCACGTTGAGATGATGCTCAAGCCAGCTTCAGCCAATCCCTGAGGCTGCGCCCGATATCCTCAATTTCCTCCATGCACACTTCATGCTGCATGGGGTAGCTGCGATACCGCGGCGCGAAGCCCATGCCTTGCAGGATCTGGCTCGCGGTGTGGCCCATTGTTTCCGGCACCATGGGATCTCGGGTGCCATGGAAAATATCAATCGGCAGGGCCTTGTTTGCCGCCGAAAGGCTTACCTCCCTTGCGCTCGCGAAATACGTAGAGAGCGCCAGCAATCCCCCCAGGGGCCGTGGGTAGGACAGCGCCGTGTGGTAGGCGACCGCACCGCCCTGACTGAACCCGGCAAGCACGAGGCGCTCACTCGGGATCCCCGCATCCAGTTCACGCTGGATCAACTCCCGAACGGCGGCAGATGACGATTCTATCTGCGCCAGGTCAATCTCGCGCTCTATCGACATCGCGAGTATGTCGTACCAGCCCGGCATCACCATGCCGCCGTTGATTGTGATGGGTATCTCAGGTGCATGGGGGAAAACGAACCGCACACCGTGGCCAGCCGGCAAGCCCAGATGAGGTACCACCGGAACGAAATCGTGCCCACTGGCGCCAAGGCCATGCAGCCAAATCACCGCCGCATCGGCGGTTCCGTTGGGTTCCAATACTTCACACTTCAGCAAGACTCTGCTCTCCTGTACGCCTAATTTCGCACAGGTTATCACGGCTGCCGCTGCCTGAGACTTTATCCAATGCTGTGGGCCCTGTGATCGGCATCCGGCGCGTTCACCACTGGCTCTCAAGACGTCGTCATATCGGGCTTCGCCTGACCCAGGTAGCAGTTACGCCCGCATCGGGCAGGGCATTGACTCCGGTGAAGCGTAATAAAGAACACTTATTCTCACCCGGTGGGTGTGTCGCCTACTCCCACTCGATTATCAATAAGCCATTTTTATCTTTTGTATTCAACGACTTATTTTCCCGCTAATCGGTAATACCATGAAAAATACCATGCTCAGAAATTTCTTAAAAATAAATCCTTTTTTTGAAAACGGGTCAATTCAAAGGCCGCGAGCCAACCAGCCTTGACCAAAATCCTACCAGCACTGCAATAAGGCTCGCGACTCAGGTAATATGATCGGGCTATGAACTATCCAGGTATGGACTACCATGAATCGACGCTTTCTGGTCATTTTTCTGGCTGCTATTGTTGCGGCCTGCGGCGCTGAAAAACCCGAACCCTCGCTCGCTACAAAGGTTGTACTAGCCAGCGGTGAAGTCGTTGGCTATGAGGGTGATCGCGATACCTATATATGGAAAGGTATTCCCTATGCAGAGCCGCCAGTGGGCGACCTGCGCTGGCGCGCCCCACAGCCCGTTCAGCCCTGGGGTGGATCGCTGGAAGCGCTCGAATTCGGCCCAGCCTGTGTCCAACCGCAGAACTTCATGGCCGGGGATAATGCGCCCGAGTCGGAGCACGTTATCGGCGTAGAAGACTGTCTTACCCTCAACATTTATTCACCTCGCGAAGCGTTTACTGGCGATTCGAAGTTGCCTGTCATGTATTGGATACACGGTGGTGGCAACAGAGTGGGTTCCGCCCAAACCTACGATGCTTCGCGTCTGGCGAGCACACAAAACGTTGTCGTCGTATCGATCAACTATCGCCTTGGTCTGATGGGCTGGTTCCGTCACGCTGCCCTTCGCCCTGAGGGAGCCAGCTTGGAAGATCAGTCGGGAAACTACGGTACCCTCGATATCATTGCCGGCTTGCACTGGGTGCAGGACAACATTGAAAAGTTTGGTGGCGATCCCAATCGCGTGACCGTATTCGGTGAATCTGCGGGCGGCAGGAACACCTGGTCAATGGTACAAAGCCCGCTCGCCAAGGGCCTATTTCATGGGGCGATAGTACAGAGCGGTTCACTTAGGATAATGGACGCGGCAAAGTCGGAGCAGTACAGCAAGGACGCCGTGGATTACGCCTCTTACGAGAACAACAGCAGCGAACTGGTTGAGAAGCTGGTTCCAAATCAGGCGGAGCTGGATGGCGCTGGCATTGCGAGATTGCTTAGGGCAAAACCTGCGGGCGATATATATGCCGCGGCTACCCCCAACATCGCCAATATGTATGATCAACCTCGCCTATTTCTCGACGGATATGTATTTGCCGAACCGGCCCTCGATCTATTCAGGGACCCGGCGAAGTACAACGCAGTGCCAATAATCACGGGTGCGAACCGCGATGAAGACAAGACATTTATGTTTCTCGATGAGCGCTGGGTCGATAAGCGCTTCGGCTTCCTGCCGCAGGTCAAGGATGCTGAACGCTATGACAAGGCTGCGGCTTTGGGTTCCGATACCTGGCGGTTCTACTCTGTCGACAAGCCGGCGGAGGTCATAGCCTTACATGACGGACCGCCGATCTACACTTACCGCTTTGATTTCGATGAACTTTCCGACAGTATCATAGACCTACCGAATTTGGTCGGCGCCGGCCATGCAGTGGAGATACCGTTTGTTTTCGGTACCCACGAGGAATTTCCCTGGAGCTTCATGTTCTCCAATTTGGAGCAGCGAACGAAGCTCGCGGATACCATGATGAGCTACTGGGGTCAGTTTGCGCACACGGGCAACCCAGGCAAAGGCAAGAACCAGGAACTCCCCCCTTGGACGCCATGGCAGCCGCAGGGTGAGCACATCATGTTCTTTGACACTGACAACGATGGTGGAGCCCGCATGGTGGAAGACAGGCTGACAATCGAGGCTATTAGGCAACGCCTGGTAAATGACGCGGCATTCACCAAAGAAGAGCGCTGCGAGGCTTACCCGAAAATATTTCTTACCGGATATATGATTGCGGACGGTTACGTTGAGTCAGAGCACAGTTTGCTCTGTGAGGGTTAGTGTTAATCGGTGCACTAACTTCGTGAATCTTAACATCGTTAGTGCTTCAACTTCGCTTGTTGGCCCAGCCAATTCGCTACGGGCTGTTAGCAACTGCCCAAAGCGGGTCGAGTACTTGAGAATAGGCAGCCTGGTGTTCTAGTGGGATAGAACGAAGAATGGAGTGCATAATTATCAGACCAGTAAACGATGCGACCTTGCGCCAGTATTCAAAATCAGCCAGCCTTTTGCCAGTCAGTTCCTCGTAGCGGGATATCCACTGTTCTTTGGTAGGAATAATGTTCCGCACCTCTGGTGGGGAAATCCGTCGGCAGTAATCATTGAAATCACACTGTATGACGATATCCATCGAAGGATTGATAATGCCGGCGATTTCCCAGTCCAGTATGGCCACCAGTTTGTCATTGCGAAACATATAGTTAGCGAGATTCGAATCGCCGTGTACCAGTGTCAGATCGTCGCGGTGCTCGCTGGGCTGATTGTCAACCAGCCAGTGATACAGGCGCTTTAGTTGAGAAGTGATGTCTGCAGAAAATCCAGCCCACTCAACGTATAGGAAGAATAAACGCCCTTTTCACCCAAGTCCAACAGCTTTGGACCGCAGTTGACTCTTTCGACACCCCTGCGATGCAACCCAATCCGGCTGACGGGGAGCCAGCAACGCTGAAAATTTACCCTCCTCTTTCCCACTAGCGGCTCCTTTTCCGACAACCAGCACGGCGGATCCCTGCCGCGGCGCTGTGAACGCAGCATTTTGATTGGTATCGTTGGCCTTCAGGCTCGTCAGTCAAACAGACCCAGGAGCAGCTCAGCCGGTGGCGCCCGGCTTTCGGGTAACGCCCTGGTCCCGCTGGTTTCGGCTTTGTGCTTCAGGTGATCAAGGATCTGCTTGATCACTATAGGGTCTTCAATGCAGGCGATGACTTTCATGGCGCCGCCGCAGCCGCTGCAGGTCTCGATGTCGATATTGAAAACACGCTTGAGCCGTTGCGCCCATGTCATCGACGCTCGCCGTTGTGCTGGTGTTGCCGGTTCATCAGCCACCCTGACCTTGTTGCCCCTGCCCCGTTTTGCCGGCGTGACCAACGCCCGGTGCCGACTGTTGGGTGCGAACACCCCGTGGAAGCGGGTTAGGTTGACTCTGGGCTTCGGTACCAGGGCGGCCAGCCTTGCAATGAAATCCAATGGTTCGAAAATGACGTGCGTGGTGCCGTCCCGGTACGGCGTCTTGAGCTGGTAGCGCACGTTGCCGCCTCGTGTTAACGACAGCCGCTTCTCGGATACCGCCGGGCGGCTGATGTACCGGCACAGCCGTTCGAGCTTCTTGCGTTCATCGGCCCTGGCCGCCACGCCGGCGTGCAGGCTGAACCCGGCTACCTTGCCAATCCCGTCAC